>Ga0114957_1001220_pt1 | contig 29121 bp, 21 predicted proteins | sample BantaG_FD_87175 | JGI IMG/M metagenome (GOLD analysis project Ga0114957, IMG submission 87175) | Marine algal microbial communities from Bantry Bay, Ireland - BantryBay_4 metaG | ecosystem: Host-associated > Algae > Red algae > Unclassified | place: Bantry Bay, Ireland | collected 2014-11-21
AAATTAGTAATTTTATTCGAATCAGTACCAATAATTCAACTTCATTTTCAATAACTCATTCCACACACATTACACTCCCCTCTTATCGTCGGCTCGTATAACAAGTGTTCCATTACCTTTTCAGAAAAGAGTTTTTAGAAGAAAATTTTAAAGAAACTGAAGTGGTAAATAAGGCCGTCGCTACGACCCGCTCAAAAATATAAAGGTCTCCCAGACCTTTATATTTTATGCCGTTTACCAAAGCAAAGTTACATAACGCAGAACGTTATAGAACAAATGCATTATAATCCGTCATTATGGTCAAATAGCGATAAGTTATACGTAATTCTATAGAATTCCAATGAAATAAAAAGCTTTTCAATCTAAATGAATAATCAATCGACCTTCTTTAGACATCACATTTGAATCCTCTAATTTTTTGATAGGAGTTTCGACAAAATAAAACAAGGCTTTGATTAGTTAGGCAGACTCGGAGAACCAATTCTAGAATGGCACGACTATTTTTACCTTAACCTCATATACTATAAAAACACTACCATGAAACGAATTTTTCTAGCACTACTAGCACTTAGCACTTTTACATTTTCAGTTAATGCCCAAGATTCCGATTCCCGTAAAAAGGATATGGAAATACAACGGGAAGCCATTAAAAAAGAAAACGAACGCCTTCGGGAAGACATGAAGCGCCATGATGAACGAATGCGAGAAATGGCTAATAAAGAAGCCGAATACGAACGGGAAATGGCCAAAAAGGAGGATGAAGGATACCGCGAGGCCCACCAAAAGGAAATGGAAATGGAACGTGAAGCCATTAAAAGGGAGAATGAACGTATGCGGGAAGATATGAAACGACAAGATGAGGCCTACAGAGAGCATATGAAACGTGAAGACGAGCACTATCGTGAATTGGCCCAAAAAGATGCCGAGTTCGAACGGGAAGCCTACCAAAAAGAAATGGAGCGTGAACGGGAGGCGATGCAACGGGAAAATGAAATGATGCGCGAAGAAATGAAACGTCAAGATGAGTATTATCGTGAGCGCTTTAAGGAAGACCAAGAATTCAATAGAGAACTGGCAAAAGAAGAAGCTGAAGCAAGGCGTGAAGCTATGAAAGAAGACAAAGAACGCTTAAAAGAAGATAGAAAGCGTAGTCAAGAAAATTTAAAGTAAGCTCGAAAAAGAGATAAAGATTACAGAAAAGAAGGCAAAAAGAAGAAGGAAAAGAAAAAAAAGATGACTAATAGCATCTAAATCTTATAAAATTAAGAAACTCGGTTTTTAATAAAATCGAGTTTTTTTATTCCCATTTCATACACATTACCACTTCACTCCTATCGTCGCTTCGGGCAAAGAGTATTCCATTACCTTTTCAGAAGAAGTTTAAGAAAGAAAAAAAATCAAAGAAGAATTTAGAGATACTTTCGCTTTTAACCGAAGCTCAAGTTACATAACGCGGAACATTATAGTACAAAGTATAGTATTTCGGCCAAACAAGAGAATATACGCTCGTAAGCTATAATTGGATATTTAAGGAACAGAATAAACGTAAAAAACTGATTCCGCTAGCAGGGATCTTGTGCGGTGTTTTCTTAATATTATACTCGTAAATGAACTACCCCGAGGCAGAGCCTCGAGGAATTCTATTGATTAAATTACTCTATCAACTATAAACTAAAAATCAAACATTAGATTTAGCCTACCACATAATTGGAAAGTAGTCTTTTAGAAATTTTCCACACCAATGTTTACCTGTATTGATACCGTCAAATAAGGGGTCCACTACCCTAGCGGCACCATCAACAATATCTAATGGAGGCTGAAAATCATGCACCTCTTTTTTCTTTTGGGCCAATTCAGCTGGGTCTTCATCGGTAACCCAACCGGTATCAACAGCATTCATGTAAATTCCGAATTTAGCCAAATCACCTGAGGCGGTATGTGTTAGCATATTTAAGGCCGCTTTTGCCATATTGGTATGCGGATGCCGGGATTCTTTAAAAAAACGGTGGAACTTACCTTCCATAGCAGAAACATTTATAATATGCTTTTGGCCAGTGTTTTCTTTCTTCATAATTTCTGAAAGTCGGTTGCACAGCACAAAAGGGGCCACGGAATTCACCAATTGTACTTCAACCATTTCCGTAGTTTCTATAGCTCCCAATTTTAAACGCCAACTATTTGTCTTACGTAAATCTATCTGCTGTAAATCTGCATCTAGACCACCTTCCGGGAAAACTTCTTTAGCCACCAAACTCGCATCAAAACTATACGGAATCTGAGATAACCTAGCAGATGACCGTAAACCGATACCTGGTTCTGGCCCGTGCCAAGAAACTGGCATGTTTTTATTTGACGACGCTGTTGCTCTTAATTCATCTAATTCATGAATACAGCTGATGTGGTCTGCCAATACCTCTTGTGCAAACTTTGGTAAGCTTGTATGTGGTTTTTCTTCATTACCCATTAAATGGGCATAAAAACCAGCTGGGCGACGTACGGTTTGGGCGGCATTATTTATAAGAATATCTAATTTCTCATAATTCTGTTCGATATAATTACAGAATATCTCCACACTGGGAATATGCCTTAAATCGAGTCCGTGTATTTTTAAGCGATGCCCCCACTCCGTAAAATCGGCTTCTTTTGAAAAACGCAAAGCGGAATCTACCGGAAACCTTGTAGTGGCGATAACAGTTGCACCACCGCGCAATAACATTAGGGAAATATGATATCCGATTTTCAAACGAGATCCCGTGATAACGGCTACTTGACCCTTTACCTCTGCTGTTTGAAAGCGTTTCGCATAATTAAGGTCTCCACAATCGGTACACATGGTATCATAAAAATGATGCAGTTTGGTAAACTTGACTTTACAGACATAACAATCCCTGGCGGATTCCAATACTGGCGTCTCTTTCTTTGTCAAATCTGCAGCGGCCAATAATTTAGGAGCTACAAATACAGAAGCTTCTCGAGCATAGCGAATACCTGTCTGATTACGGGCACTTTTGTCTTTCGCTGCTTGTTTGCGTTTTGCAGCTTTTTTGGCATTTTTTTTTCTTCGAGAAAATTCTTCCCTACTTGGTCTTGAAAGCTGCCCGGATGCCATTATCAATGCGGTTCTTCTCTCCTTTGGAATTTCAAATATCTGATTCGTATCTGCTACCAATAGTTCAAGAACAGAAATACACTTTTCCACTTCTTCAATGCTTAGCTTCACAGTACCGGTCAATTCTTCCGTTTTCATGCTACTTATTTTTCATCTATATAGTGGCGCGGGCTATTCACTTCTTCAAACTTAATTGAGAATTGAGACACGCACCTTCTTCTTCTTTAACCTGGAATTGTTCAATTTCTTCACCAAATCAGCAGCAATCGATACTGGAACAGCAACAAAAGCGCAATCTTGTTTGAGTTCAATAACACCCAATTGATCTTTATCGATTTTACCTTGCTTAAAAAATAAGCCAGCAATATCACCTTTTGAGATTTTATCTTTTCGCCCTCCTGAAATGAATACCGTTTCCCATTGCTGCGGTTTATGAGTCGCTTTTTTCGAAATGTCTAAAGGGGTATCTTTTTTAATAAAATCAGGCAAACGTTCCTTCTCCCACTGCAGCACATACGCGGTTCCCTTTTCATTTACGCGTGCTGTTCGCCCATTTCTATGGGTAAACTCTTCCTCGGCTCTAGGAAGCTCATAATGAATGATAAATTTCATTTCAGGAATATCGATACCTCTTGCGGCTAAATCAGTTGCGATAAGCACTGTACACGTACTGTTTCGAAATTTGATTAAGGAACGTTCCCGATCTCTTTGTTCCATTCCCCCGGAGAAACAAGCATAATTAATTCCATTTTTATCTAAATAAGTACGTACAAGTTCTATACTTTCTCTAAAATTGCAGAAAATGATTCCGGGTTCGTTGCCGATATGAAGCAGCAAATCGACTAGGGTCCGCAGTTTGTTTTTATCAGAAGAAACCACTGTTTTAATAGTAAGTCTAGGTGCGGACTGGTCTTTTAAGTAATTGATAACCTTAGGTTTTTCCAACCCTACAAAACCGGGAATTTTAACACCCTGGGTAGCAGAAGTAAGAATGCGATTTTCTAGATGGGTTAAATCATTCATAATCGCATTCATCTCCACTTGAAAACCGGTTTCTAGAGACTTGTCAAACTCATCTAACACCAAGGTTTTTATGCTTGACTTTGAAAATCGCTCCGCATCAAAATGGTCTAAAATTCTACCGGGCGTTCCTATTAGAATGGTCGGCGTATGTTTTAACTCGATCTTATCTTTGGAAATAGGTCTGCCACCATAAACTGCATTGACTTTAAAACCTGAACCCATCGACCGAACGACCTGTTCAATCTGAATGGCTAATTCGCGAGAGGGCACTAGAATCAAAGCTTGTACTTCTTTAGATTCCACATCTAAGCTCTTAATCAGTGGTAGTAGAAAAGCCAACGTTTTACCCGTACCCGTAGGAGAAAGCAGCACTGTATTTGCTGTTTCTTCTATAACTGCTATAGCTTCTTCTTGCATCGGATTTAATGATGCTATTTTCAGCTTTTCTAAAATTTCTTGTTGTGTTCGAATGCTATTGGCCATAGGTTACGCTTGATAATCGAGATTTAAACCTGCCCGCCGGCAAGGTAAGGTAAGCCTGACTATCGTCAGGCAAGTTGCTTTGAGGCTTGACTACCCGCACTGTTCGGGCCCCAAAGGAGATACCTAATGAGCAGAACCATCGAGGTATCAGAAACTAGACCGCTGCGCTACAAGAATCAAGAAACTAGACTACATTTTTTTGTCTTGGTTCTTTAATCAGTCAAATGTTAAATACGAGGCAGAGCCTCGAGGAATTCTATTGATTAAAGCACTATTCCCCTTTCCAGCCCCAAGGAGCTTCTGGAGTTTTAATTGGTTTTGTAAGGTTCATAACCACTTTAAACACACGTGTTGTATCTAAACGTCTGAGATTGTAGGTGAATGTAGTTTCGTCGATAGTAATCCACCAAACATTAGTGGCTGCCCCCGGAATCATGCCCTGTGTATGCGCATCCGCAGAAAAAATTTGAATGCCAGCCTTACCGGGGTTGGTAGTGATACCACCATAAAAGTTGACATCATCTTCGGTACCATCTTTATGTCTGTGGTCATGTTTTAAAGCAATGCGGTCATTTTCGTAAGTCAAAATCCATGTGCGTGATCTGTCCTCTCCAACTAAAAAAGGTATTTTAATCTCCGTATCGCTACAGGAACGTACATGCATAACAAGTTTTTTGCCTCCAAAGTCTCTATCTTCTTCTGGTAAAGCTAAAACACCTTCGTAGGCATTACCACAATGCGATTGTAAATTGTTCCAGAACTGTTTGGCCGGACTTTCATTTTGTGACAATGCAGGTAGTGAAATAAGAAATGTAAAAAGTAGATATGTAATTTTGGTGCGCATTTAAATATTTTATAAGAGCGCTAAAGGTATCATAAATTAAAGGGAAATGATTTATGCGTGATTTTTATTCTGGTAGCCAAAATGAAATTAAACTCGTCTTGAGTTTTTGTTTGGAACCGCGGTTTTTGGCTGTTGTACTCTAAAGAAGGTATTTTGAGCAACATAGTATAGCTAGGTCGCGAGAAAAAGGCGAAATTAGAGTTCAAAATATGTGAATCGCAGTTATCTTACGGGAATATCAAATCTAGCCGTTGGCATAGCGAACAATCGCTCTTCGCGAATGAGGTTGCCAGTTCGGTCACAAACACCATAGGTCTTAGTATCAATTCGTTGCAGTGCACTCTTAAGCTCTCTTGACTTTCGCTGCAGTCGCTCAATATGTCTTTTGTTTTTGGCTTGCTGTTGAAAGTGTTTGCTGTTCGCACTAAAATCGATATTACTATTCGCCAAGCGCTGCTTTTGATTTTTTCGGGCAGATTTAAGCTCCTCCAACTCAGCTTGGGTAGATTCCAGACTAGTATCTAGAATGGCTTTGAATTTCTTGAGTTTTGCGGGACTGAATTGATTGGAAGTGTTTGACATATTTTATAGTTAAAAATTAATTAGTATTCGATTGATTTTAATTCTTAATCAATCCAAATTGATTTTGTATTTACAAATTCACGAATGCCGTAGCCTGAAAGTTCCCTACCGTATCCGCTATTTTTAATGCCCCCGAAAGGGAGCCTTGGATCGGAAACCACCAATTTATTTACAAAACTGCTACCAGCCTCTAATTGCAGTGCCACCTGTTCTCCACGGGCTGCATCCCCTGTAATGACACCTGAACCCAAGCCGAATTGTGAATTATTGGCCAATTCGATGGCATGCTTTTCGTCTTTTGCACGTATAACCGATGCAACTGGGCCAAAGAGTTCATTATCGAATGCTTCCATGCCAGGTCTCAAATCGGCAAGAATGGTTGCGGGATAGTATGCGCCTTTGCCATCGGGAATCGAACCTCCCAAAATCAAGCGCCCACCTTGGAAAATCGTCTTTTCTACTTGCTCATGAATTTCATCCCTTAAATCCTCGCGTGCCATCGGGCCGTAATAAGTATCCTCATCTGTCGGCTCTCCCATTTTAGCTGCTTCCATTTTCTTCGTAAACATCTTTAAAAAATCATCGTAAATAGCATCTAATACCACAAAACGCTTGGCAGCAATACAGGTCTGTCCATTATTCTGTAATCGGCCATAAGTGGCTAGATCCGTAGCTTTTTCTAAATCTGCATCCTCAAGAATGATATAAGCATCACTACCTCCTAATTCCAATACGGTCTTCTTTAAATTCTGCCCTGCTATTGCTGCTACTGCACGGCCTGCCGGGTCACTTCCTGTTAAAGTAACAGCTACGATATGCGCATCTTCTATGACCGCCTTGACATCACTTGAACTTATATTCAAGTTCGTAAAAATTCCTTTTGGGAATCCGGCTTGCTCAAAAGCTTCTGCTAAGGCAAAAGCGCACCCCTGAACATTAGAGGCGTGTTTTAAAACTGCCGTATTTCCGGCCATAACAGCCGGAGCTGCAAAACGAATGACTTGATAGAAAGGAAAATTCCAAGGCATTACTGCTAAAATAACACCTATAGGTTGAAAAGTGACATAGCTCTTTGCTGCCTCGGTTTCCACTATCACATTTTTAAGCAAAGTGCCTATATTATCAGCATAGTATCGGCAAATAAGAACGCATTTTTCAAGTTCCTTGCGAGATTGCCCTATTGTCTTCCCCATTTCTTGGGTCGCCAGTTGTGCAAATTTTTCGGTATTCTCCACCAAAACATCGGCCAACTTGTGCATTAATACCGAACGCTCTTCAAAACTCTTTTTCTTCCATTTTGTAAACGCATTATTTGCGCTAGCAAGCTTTTCTTTTGCATCTTCAGCGGTAATTCGTTCGTACTGCGCAACTTTTTGCCCAGTTGACGGGTTAATGGTTTCAGTATATGTCATAATTCGTATTAAGCGTTCTTTTCTGAGTATTCTTTTAGTAAAACATTTAAAATTTCATGGTTGAGGGAGTAATCTACAGCTAGGTCTATCACTTGCACTCCCTTTGATTTTAAGGCATCACAAAGTATATCCTCAAACTCGGTAACGGAAGTAGGTCTATGCCCTGTAGCCCCAAAACTTTCAGCATAGGTGACAAAATCTGGATTGGCATATTCTAAACCGTATTTTGGAAACCCCTCTCCTTCTTGCTTCCATTGTATCATACCATAGGCATTGTCATTTAAGATGATAACTACAATATCTAACTTTAAACGAACGGCCGTCTCCAATTCTTGTGAATTCATCATAAACCCACCATCGCCACTCACCGAAATCACCTTTTTATCGGGATTCAATTCTTTGACCATTAAGGCCGATGCTAGGCCAGCACCCATTGTAGCAAGGGCATTATCCAAAATTAAACTATTCTGAACATAAGCCGGGTAGTTTCGGGCGAACCATATTTTGTAAATTCCGTTGTCTAAGGTCACAACACCGTCGTCCGGTAAAATATTTCTTGTAATCTTTACTAGACGCTGTGGTAAAATAGGAAAACGGTCATCTTTTTCATATTTCGATAGATGACTAGATACATTGTCTTTTATACTCAGGAAAAAATCGGTATTCCAAGTGTTGGCTTTTGCAATTAAACCATTGGTTAGTTGTTCTATGCTATCCGCAATATCACCGATTACGTTTAATTGGGGAAAATATACTTCATCGATCTCCGCTGGAAAAAAATTGACATGAATCACCTTTCGCTCATCATCGGGATTCATGAAAAAAGGTGGTTTCTCAATCGTATCATGACCGACATTGATGATAAGATCTGCCTTATCAACGGCAGCGTGAAGAAAATCATAATCTGACAAGGCCGCTGTACCCAAATACAGATTATGGCGCTCATCAATAATGCCTTTACCCATTTGGGTATTAAAAAATGGAATGCCTATCGTATTAACGAACTCGGTAAGGGCTACACTGGCTCTTTTTCTATTTGCTCCCGCACCGATTAGTAGCAACGGTTTTTTAGCGGTCGTAATTATGCGTATTGCACTCTCTATGGATGCTGTACCAGCACACGGAATCTTGTAATCGACTACATCGAAAATCATCGGATTGTTGATTTTCTCTTGCGCTATATCTTCGGGCAATTCTATATGTACGGTTCCAGGGCGCTCTTCTTGTGAAAGACGAAAGGCTTCTCGGACAATGGAAGGAATGTGGGCAGCGTGAGTTACTTGCTTAGTGTATTTGGTTAGGGGGCGCATCATTTCAACCACGTCGATAATCTGAAATTTTCCTTGTTTACTCTTCTTAATGGGCTTTTGACCCGTTATCATAACCATGGGCATTGCTCCCAATTGTGCGTACGCGGCGGGAGTGACCAAATTGGTCGCGCCTGGACCTAAAGTAGCCAAACATACACCAGATTTGCCCGTTAATCGCCCATAGGTTGCCGCCATAAAACCAGCTCCCTGCTCATGACGGGTAAGCACAAATTTTATGCTATCGGATTTTCGCAATGATTCTAAAAAATCGAGATTTTCTTCGCCCGGAAGTCCAAAGATGTACTCGACCCCTTCATTTTCTAAGGCCTTAACAAATAAATCGGATGCTTTCATATATTATTTTTTGCTGTAACACGTTCAGATATATCGCTAATGACCTACATGTAGTACATGCAAAACATTTACTCAATATATACTATAATAATTTGTTGTCTCAAATTACTTATTTGGCGCCACCTTCGTTACTTATTATCATTGAATAATTGACCCTATAAGTACAGGGCCTTATTTTAGACCGAACTAAGGTCATGGTTCCCATCCACCTCTTTTTAAAGAAATTATTTTTGGCACCTAGCAACAAAAAGACTGGTATCTTGTAGAATCTCAAATTCTTTGGTTACTGAAATTTTCGCTTTAATTCTGGTAAAGGGAATCAAATCAGCCTCCGTAGGACTCTCATAGTAGGGAAAAAACTCATTACCATATTCTAACAATTTTGGTAGAATTTCCGATGCAACATGATTCTCTATATACAGCAAATCTTCTTTATTGATGTCTTTATATTCTTGACCTTTTCTTACCGATTTAGACCCATTTATGTGCAATATGTTGTTTTCTAGAGTAGCTGTAAACGAACCGCCTTTAGAATACGCACTTGGTAGCCCTGCTACCATAAATTCATTATAATCACGTAACATATCAAAATTATAGATATCCTGTGGCTGCTTCAATTCGCCTTGGTCGTAGCCTCTGCTATCGTTTATTAGCGCATCTACTTGTAACAAAGTGCCGTTATGTGAATAAATATAGGGATAATCAAAACAGTTGGCGTTCTCATTAAAAACAGGCGTAAACGCAGTTTTCGTTCCGCCATTAAACCGAAATGCCAATCCGTTGTGTTCATCAATCGCCATACGGACTGTTACGGAATCTTTAATAGTAGGGTTCTTACGTGCATATAGCACCAACCTGGGTTCTTCATGATAGGTAAACGTGTACTGCTCTGCTACAACTTCCCAAGTACCTTTCTGTATTCCACCAAAATACACTTGAACAAAGGTATGATCAGGCAATACTATTAAACTCGTACCGCCTTCCGGACTGCCACTGCTCATACTATAGGAGCCTGTAATTTCCGCGGTACTTTGGGAAATACCTGTCCAGAAAAAAAATAATAAAACCATTTGGATACTTCGTTTCATGAGATTTATTTTAGTGGAGTACATAACTCCAAACTTTTCGTATCAATAATTATGTTTTAAATATCAACCATTTTTATCATCTTTTACCAGCTTGTCGTTTTCCCAACTACCCTTGGCCACCACTTTACCGTCGGCACCGTAGAATACGCCTTGGCCGTTGCGCATATCATCTTTCCACTGTCCTACATATTTTTCCTTGTTGGGCCAGTAGTATGTACCCAGACCGTTTCGCATATCGTTGGCAAATCCCCCTTCATAATGTTGTCCATCTGCCCAGTAAAATGTGCCTCTTCCCGAACGTTTGTTATCTTGCCAACCACCTTCGTAGCGGCTGCCGGTATCTAATAAAGCAATACCATAACCATTTGCCTTTCCATTCTTTACCTGACCAACATAATGCATTTGGTTTTTCTTTTTACTCTGAAATTGTAAATATTCACCAAATGACTTTTGTTTCAATTGACCTCGAAGCCTAGTCAGCTGTACTTTGGTTTTCTCGAGACTAAAGCGTAGAGAATCCATTTCTCGAACCTTAGCGGTAGTTGTACTTGGTATTGAAATAGTATCTGTTTTTGGTGCATCATCATTTTTTGGTTTGAAAGCTACCTTCGTATTGGCTAATTTCTCTGCCAGTTCTATCCGCAAGGGCAAGCCAATAACATTATCCGCAGCTATATCCAAAGTACTTCTGTACGATGCTATGGCCGCATCGTAATCCCCTTTTACCAAAAGTGAATCAATTCTTCCCAACTGCTCATAACTATCGATTCGTTCGGTCATTTCGATTTTCGCTTGCTGTTCGGTGGTTAACTGTGCTTTTAACTGAACGGTCTTATTGATTAGGTAAATTCCACCTAAGACAAGCAACGCAATAATTGGAAAGAGAATCTTTTTTTTAATTTTCATCTGTTCTTAGCTTACTTTGTTATGAAAATTAGTCGTTCAAATGAATATCTGGCAACTTATTTCTGACCCTTCGAAAATCGGGAGAGTAATACATGTGCAAACGCATCGTCCAACTTTGTTTATAAAGCCCCCCATTTTTCAAATCCTGACCGTGCGAATACATAAAACCGGCGGCAAAGGTTAAACGCGGGGTTGCAATATAACCAAGGGTCGTGGTTAGCCGCAAATCTTCCATTGGGCTGGCGACCACTTTTTTACCACTTTGCATAATCAGCTCTGCCTCGGGCGCCACATATAAGGTTTTCGCTTTTAACTTTTGACTATTTAATGGAATTTTAGCACGGAACAGATAACGCCATCTATTTCTGAAAATATACTCGCTATTTTCCACAAAACTCTGTGTCCACCGATGCTCGATACGAATACGATGGTAAATCATAGCCGTATATAATGGCATTGCAAATTGATATTGATGCCAAATTCGCCACTCGGGCACAACATTACGGTCTATCGATTCTTCATCGGTATTAAAGTTGATACGCACTACCCCACCTAAACTGAAGTTTACTTTCTTAGAGTAGATATACCCTAGGGCATGTCGATTATAAATCTGAGCAACTTGACCTACATATGGGGTTGCCACTGTCTCTTGAAAACGAAAATGGGTCTGTGCATCCCAAAAAAATCGTTTTCCAACACGAATCTTTCCGTAAGTATTAATCCAAAGTTTGGTTGTAGGGTCTTTGTATTCGGAGAATTCGGGAAGAACCTCTTGTGCTGAAATATCTTTCGAAAACCCTAAAAACAATAAGGTAAGCCAGATAAAAATGAATTTTCTGCTGTTCATCTTCATTTTTCCTTAACCATTTCGTACTCGTGAAGCAATTTCATTATTTCCCTGGGATTCTTTTCTCTGCGTAGCTTGCGCTCCAGCTTTTTCGTATCCTGTTCACGCAGCTCAACCATTTTTTTATTGGTGCCGATGATACTATTCGTAAACATATCAACATTTTCACACGCTAGATCTTTATTTGCGAAGGATAGGAAATAGGGAATTAAAATTTCGGAGTATGCATTTGTAATTCTCTTTTTCACATCTTCTTCCATGACGGTCGCCATAAAGGGGTTCCATATAGCATCAGTATATAAGGTGTTAATTTCTACTGCATTCACGGGCAAAGCAATATATGCATGGGACAGGGCTATATACTGCTCAAAACAGCTCTTTAGACCATTTCCAAACTTTAATTTTTCTACAGCATTTGTTGTAGCGGCGTAATCGCTTAACGAGGTTTCGGCAAGTTCCTTGATACGTTGTAAGGCGGTAACATAGTTTTTTGGAAGTGTCGTGGCCACTGAATCTATAATTGCAATCAGGGAATCATTTTTGGCAATAAGGTTTTCTTCTAAACTATTGAGATTCTGTAGATCTTGCTCGAATTTTAACGTATCGCCCATATTTTCGGAAATACGTTGTAAGCTTTGCTTGGCGTAGGAGATTATTTGGCTCATAGACTCTAGATCATCTCCGTCAAAACTGAAATCGGAAGCATTCGGTAGCTCAAAGATTTGCATTGCAGTAGTACTGTCGACCGCTATTTGTAATCTTTTACTTGGGGAACCCTTTGGAAATAGATTTCGGATTAATTTCGAAACGACCATGTTCTCCAGAATGCCTTGTTCTTGATAGTGCACTAGCGCTTCTATAGGTTTTAAATACGTTTCGGATAATTGTGAAACAGCTTTATAATTGAATAATGCATTCGTATCTGAACGTTTAATTATGTTAAAATGGCTGTTGTTCAATAGCGATTTGCTTATTGCCTTCGCAAGCTCAAAATCTTTGGTAATTCTATCGATTGACTCAATTTGAACAGTATCTAATGGGTATACCGGCACTTTAACTTTTAGTTTGGGCATAAAGTCGATTGCGCCCAAAGGTTTTATCACGGTATCCATTTTTTTGTAATATCTGGCGTTTTGTACCAATAAACTTGAGATCCCACCTTCTAGGTTCAGAGAACTATCGTTTAATTGAAGTGTAGCTCGTACGAGCTGCATATAACGTGCATCGATAGCTATAGTTTTGCTTTGTTGGGAGTCGGCCTTAGGGAAAACCGCAACCTCCTTTTTTTCGCCATCTCTAACAAACATGATATTATGGAGTATGCCGTCTCTAAATAGCCAACTTTCGGAATTTTCTATATTTTCTGTAGCATACGACGACCATTCGTCTTGCGCCATACCATTCCGCAGAAAACGACCTACCAGCACAGTGCTGGTATTCTCTATTTGAAAGCTCTGCTGTGCTACGCCTTTTGAAAAAACAAACTCGCTTTTAAAAAGAGACTTTGCTACCGCTGAGCCTTCTATTTGATTTACCTCGTAAGTCCAATTCCCATCCAGCTTTCCTTCTGAAAGAATACCTAGTCCTTTCTCTTGGACACCATTTATTAATACACGGTATTCAAGATCAACGACTTGGGTGGTAGCATCTGTTTCAAAATCATTAAATTGAAACTCCCAATTTCCAATTGGGTCTCCTTCTTTAAAATTCCCCTTAAATAAAAAGGAGGCATCCTCCTTTTGCAAGAGAGCCTCAAGACTAGAACGCCCCATCTTAAAGGTACCATCTTTAATCGTATCTGTTTTTGAAATAAAATATTGATAGTCCGCAGTTCCAGAATATGGTCCTACTTGTATCATCCCTCTGTAGCTTTGTTTCTCCTGCGAAGAGCCCACTTTTCCTAATAGCAGTAAAATTGCTATTAATAATAACAGATTATATTTTTTAGTACGTTGAATCATTTAATAAAGCAGAAAATCTTAGTTTGTTCGTCAATCCATAAGCTTTCGAAAAGAAATACGTGAGCAATGGAATAAAAGTTCATAACAAATAGTATAATTTCAATTAATTTAAGATAAAATAATAAAAATCGGTAAAGATAAAATATTAATGGAAAAAAAGTCTTATCATGCCTAAAAGTGCTCTAATCTCCTAGTTAACAATTAAGTGTGTTCAAAATTCAGACTAAGAAATGAACTATTTCGAGGCGGAGCCTTTAAGTTATCAGAAGCGACACCGATACTTTAGATGAACTAGGAAACTAAAATAATTAAACCTTAGTACTATAATTAAGCTGATGCTGCGCCCGAGGCGGAGCTTTTAGACTCTTAATGCCTAAAATCGGATTTAAAATTTACAAAAGTCATATATTTTGAAAATATCATCTGAATGCGATGCCGCCTCATTTGAATATGATGGCCTTATATTTGTAGTGCTACAGACCCAAAAGGGAAACTTTCTAAAATTATTAAGAGAAAATGTCATTTAAAAAACTGCATCCTCACTTGCTGGAAACCTTAGCACGTTTTTCTATAGAAACCCCTACTCCATTTCAAACAAAAAGTATTCCCGTTATTAAAAGCGGCACCAACGTATTTTGTACCGCACCCCTACATAGTGGTAAAACTACCTCTTTGATTCTTACCACACTTCATAAACTAAACTGTGAGGCTGTCGGGAATGCACCTAGAGCTGTTGTTCTGGTGGCAGATAAAGAAAAAGCACTAGAGTTGCACGGCACCTTCCTCAAATACACCAAATATACTACGCTTAGGGTATACGTCGGCCATAAAGAATTGCATATAGATATTCAAAAGTCCGAGATTTTTGAAGGTATAGACATCCTTATTACTACCCCGAAAACCTTACATAAGCTGTTTTTGACAAACGGCGTAAGTACTTCCCAATTAAAAATATGTAGTATCGATGATGGTTACTTTCTAAGTCAAAAGTCTGACTATACCACAATAATGGCAATCTCACAGAGTATTATAAAATGTCAATATGTGCTTTATGCTGAACGCTTGCATCCTATGCTAAAACGTTTTGAAGAGCATTTTATGGAACATGCGCGATATGTAAACTAAATTTAGGTTGGTTTTAACTAAAAGCGAGGTTTACTATGTATTGGATTGCCTGGGTCATTTAGACCTTGTTATAGCAGAAGTTTGGTATTATATTTTTATCTAATACCAAAGAAACCCCCGTTTTATTAGGATTTCTGCAAAATTATCTTAAGTTATAAGAACACAAATTAAAACTTAAATATATATATGAGGCAACTGAAAATCACCAAACAAATTACAAACAGAGACACGAAATCATTAGAAAAGTACTTTCAAGAAATATCGAAGATTGATTTAATTACCGCTGAAGAAGAAGTGGAACTCGCCAGAAGAATACGTGATGGAGATCAGATTGCCCTTAACAAATTAGTAAATGCCAACTTGCGTTTTGTAGTATCTGCCGCAAAACAGTATCAGGGAAGCGGTCTACAGCTTTCCGATTTAATTAATGAAGGAAATGTGGGCCTAGTTAAAGCTGCCAAACGTTTTGATGAGACCAGAGGTTTCAAATTTATTTCTTATGCAGTTTGGTGGATTCGACAATCGATATTACAAGCAATGTCTGAGCAATCTCGTATGGTACGCTTGCCATTGAACAAAATAGGTGAAATCAGCAAAATCAAAAAAGTTTATTCCTCATTGGAACAATTATACCAACGGCCTCCAAGCGCGGTAGAAATCGCTAGAGAACTTGATATGAGTACCGCTCAAGTTAAACTTGCAATGAAAAACACTGGTAGATGCTTATCTATGGACGCTCCTTTACAAGAAGGTGAATCTTCAAACCTATATAATGTAGTGCAGTCTAAAGAAACGACGAGTCCAGATTCAAAAATGATTAAAGATTCGCTCAGCACTGATATTAATCAGGCACTTAAAACCCTCCCAAGTAGGGAACGTGAAATTATACGTCTTTACTACGGTCTTGGAGAACGAGCTCCTAAAAGTTTGAGCGAAATAGGTGAACTTTTTGATATTACCAGAGAACGTGTTCGGCAGATTAGAGAAAAAGCGATTCGAGTATTACGCAATAAAAGTCAAAATGAAATTCTGAAAGCATATTTATAGTATATTAATATCTAGACATTATTCTAAAAAAGCCGACTGTAAAAAGTCGGCTTTTTTACAGATGACCACACACTGCACTATTACTTTTAATTGGTCGACACACTATTTCCGAATGAATGCCCGAAATTTAGTATTGGATGATTTTTAACAGTAATCATTATCGAATAGAATAAGTGGAGACCAGTGTATTTTGTTACTAAATATATTTGTAAGAAAATGTAGAACTTAATTTGTTCGTGGTACAGATAATTTTCCAAATATAAACTACAAATGCCTGGCCCCTAGGTTATTTCTTACCTAATAAATTAATGATATTGTCGAAATGCACCAAACCCTGCATGACACCCTCCCCCTATTTGCGACTTCTGTTGTAGTATTTTTTAATTTAAACCTTTCTGCGTTATACGCACAGCAAGAATAAAATAACATTACTTTTCACCATATCACCAGCGGTATGCCAGAGAGCTCTTTTACCGCAATTTTCGAGGATAGCTAGGGTTTCATTTGGACCCGAACGCCAAATGGTGTAAATCGTTTTGATGGTACGGAATTTAGAACTTTTGAAAAAAGTATCGATGGAAAAACAGGTCTTACAGGTGGTTACGTTCGTTCATGCTATGAAAATGATGATATAATATACATAACAACAAATCATGGTCTTAGTATATATGATCGAGATATGGATGTCGTTCGACCGTACGAGTCCAAAAAAGAAGGTCAAGAAATAGCCTCCACAAATTTTCAATCAATTGAAAAAGTGGGGGATTTTTTGTGGTTGGGTACTTACGCAAACGGACTCTATATATTCAATACCGAAGATGGCACATACGAAACATGGAATACTGATAATTCCTTTTTATCATCTTATTGAGATGGCTTTGAAACAGATTGGAACTATGTGGGCAACAATGCCCAAGCCACCTATAACAATCTTAATCCCGGGGAGTATGTGCTTCGCATAAAATCGAGTAACTCTGATGGTGTCTGGAACACCAATGAAACGAAACTTGTAGTTCTAGTAACCCTGCTTTTTGGCTTACTGGTGGTATCGATTTTTAGTTATTAGCTTTCTAATGGGGTGCTGCTATGTTATGTATTATTACAGAATACGAAGTATAAAGCGGTATCAAGCCAAGTTAGAGCAAAGAATTGATGAGCGAACCAAAGAATTACAATTACAAAAGAAATAGTTAGCTAAAGCGGCAAAAGAGCTTACAGGTAAGAACGAAGAAATTCAACGTTTTATGTATGCCATATCACATGATTTAAAAAGCCCGCTGCACAGCATACAGGTAATGACCAATCTCATAGCTAATGAAGTAGACATGAAAAAACACCCCGAAACGGAGGAATATCTTTACTTAATTGGACAATCATGCGGTATTATGAAAAATTTAATAGACGATGTCACTGAAATTGCAAGACTCGGAAAAATAGAAAATAAAAATGAGGTGTTAGACACCAAAGAAATTATAAATGTAGCTAGAAAAATGGCCTTTGGTCGTTTTCAAGAAAGCAAAGGTGAATTGGTGGTTAGCGATGATTTGCCTTCGATTGATGGCGATCGTAACCGATTAATACAGGTTTTTGAAAACCTTATAGACAATGCTATTAAATACATGGGAATCAAAAATCACCGATTGTAAGGGTATCCTCAGAAACGAATAAAGATCATATGCAATTCTTCGTAATAGACAATGGTTCTGGAATGGATGCGAATGCGCAACAAAAACTTTTCACTCCATTTCAACGTTTCCATGCCAAAACTGAAGGAACAGGTTTAGGCTTTTATATGATCAAGAAAATTATAGAATCTCACAAAGGTACTATTAGCGCACAATCCGAAGGTAAGGGAAAGGGAACTACTTTTGTAATTACGCTACCAAAGAACAAGGCTGCATAACTTTCCGGATTAAGGTAGCTTCTTTTCTAAGTTTGATACTTAATGTTACTTTTTGACAATTGCATCTTATGATAGATTGGCATTACTCTTAGTTAACCCTATGAGTTATGCGTCTGTTGGTAATAACCGAGCGCACCCGCACCGTTAAGATTGCTGAATTTGAAGCTGTAATTGCACATAAGGGTGTATTCGTATTAGATGCCAATATTCTGTAACGATAATTGTTCTTTGCCACATTTGGTCTAATAACGGTTAGTGCCGATGTTTGCCCACCAGAATACTCACTGCCATCCACAATGTTGTTGAAAGTTGCACCATTATCCGTGCTTACTTGCCACTGATACGAGTTGGCATTTTGCACGTTAGCAAAGAATTGTCCATCATTACCGACGATAACGGTGTCATTTGCGGGTTGAGAAACGTAATTTACTTGCGCAACAGTATTTATGATGTGCGAGCCTAAATCTACAGGACATGTGTTGTCTCCCCAGCGTGCCCACAAGTGATACGTACCAGCTGACAGATTAGTATAGGTTACATTACCGCTAGCATCCGACACCTGTGGCCGATAGGTACTAGCATTGTCCAAACTAAATTCGATATGGGTTTGCGAAGGATAATTAGGAAAAGCGAAATCAATACTTCCGTTATTCAATTCACAACTAACATCGGTAGTAGTAACTATTGCTTCTGGTGAAGGTTCGACCGTAACGGTCATGATATCAGTACTTCTGCAGCCATTTGGTCTAGTTACCCTTACCGTATAATCGATAGTTGTCGGACTGGTAATTTTGACCCCACTGTATGTAAAAACAGGATTAGAAGATAGCACATTATCCAAATAATTTGTTTCTACAGGTGAAGGCCCAGCCCATTGATAGGTATAACCAGCTCTAGGGTCTCCCAAAGAAACCGAGCTAGTTAGCTCACAAACCGTTTTATCCGTACCTGCCGCTCCGGATAAGATTGTAGGAATTGCCATCGGCGTAAATACGTCCTCACAAAAACACCTGTTTTCAGAAGTTCTTAGCCCTAAAACCACATTACAAACCTGTGAAGCAGGAATAGAGAAACTTAGGGATTCGGTAATTGTATTGCCGGCTGTGATACCTGTATTCAAAGTTTTTGAATTTAGAATAGCTTCTGAAACATCGTAAATTCCATTTTGATTCGCATCATAAAATGCCTCTATTTTAGCTCCGGCAGCAACATCGAAGACAGAACTATTCTCAATGGTAAAAGTAGTCGTTATTGATTCGTTCGCACCGGAAATCGATGCGGTTGTTGTCGTAGAAGTCAAGGTTAAACTAGCTCTATCAACCGTAAAATCGTATTCATAAGATCCGGTTTGAACAGACAATATGGGACAGAAGCCACTAGACTCGGTAGAACAACTTATATTTTGTGTTTCATCTAAAGACGTGACTTCTATTGTTTTGCTTCCGCAACTTATAAACTCTGTGGCATCTTCGGCTACTTCAAATGTATATGAAAAATAATCTCCGGAATCCATACCCGACGGTATCAAGAGTTTAATGACTTCCCTCCCATTGCTATTTGTTGTGTGACTATCGAATGTGGCACAAATTGCCGATGTGCAGGTGTATGAATTTGTGGTATATTGATATCCGTTAGGAAGTTCGATTTCGACAAAACCATTAGAACCTATGGGTTCAGAAGTAATAATGGTCTGAGTGCTTTCTAAAACTACCGGGGTATTGCAGTTATCAAAACTACCCGATTGTAGCGCCATATCGGTAACTATTGAATAATCGGCAGCAACTCCTGAAACATTAGTCGATACGGTTTGTGATTCTAAACTGCTGCCCTTGGCCGGAGTACCACATATATTATTGGCAGTTGCCGATACCTGAAAGTTTGAACCTGCCACAAAATCGCAATCAGAGGTCATTTGAAAACGCACAGCCATTAATCGCACATTTGCATCACCGCCATCATTTAATGTTCCTGGTAAGCCATTAACCGGAAACTGCGTGTGTTCGGTTAATTGATACATAAAGCTAGAACCCGTATTCATTGCAAGCGTAATAGCCTCCCAATTACCTGAACCAACAGGATATTCTGCTTCAAAGCTTCCTGAAACAGGACTCATGCCCTGAGGAGCAAGAATGGTAAATTCATTATCCTTTATATTTCCTGCTTGGGCCGAATTGATGTTGAACTCATAGTCTATAGGTGTACAAATATCAATAGCCATGGTCGGTTCGTTAACCGAAATAATTTCTACTTCACCCGTTGCTGGGGTAAATTTTAAATCAAGTTCTTCCTTGCTACAGGTGTCTAAATTCGGGTCGGTAGGATAACCGTTGCAATTCCACCCTCCTGAAACCTTAATATCGGTCTCTACACAGCTCGTGTATGAGAATTCAATTCGATAATCTTTAAAATTACCACTAGGAATCCCTGAATCACTTAGTTCATATAGGTTTCCGCCTGGGTATGCAGTCGGAGATACATCAAGCCCCGTTGCGATATCAACTACCTTTAAAATAGTAACATTTGTAACATCATCTATAGCTAGCCATGTAAAAGGAGCCGTTTTAGCCCCTGGGTTAGCCATTCGCACCACCCAGCTTTCAATTGGTTTAGATGCCTGGATATCGCCTGTTTGATTACTTAATACTATTTCTGGATGATCATAATGGGTAATATTTCGAAAATTGGTTTTAATAATCTCAAAATCCGTGCTTGTTGGATCATTCTCGGCATAGTGGTAATAATAGTCCTTAATTTTAAAGTTAAATGTTATGGGTTCAATCGCCTCGGTTTCACATGTGGCACGAACCTTAAAAGGATAAATTCTACCATAAGCATTCGTTACCGTTAAGCCAACACCAGGCCAATCACCAGGGTTATTAAACGTATAGGTGTTTCCTGACACGACATCTGGTGTTATCATGGTACCTCCTAAAATACGAGCTTCTATAAAATCATAACCGCTTGGAATAATAGCTTCTATAGATTCTACATACATCACGGGCCTATATTCTGATTCATAATAGAAACCTGAAGCATCGAATCTTCTTGCTAAATAGTTAGTGCTTCCGCCAAGTGAATTAATGTCACAACCGTAAGTATAGTAGCCATTTGTCCCGATTACGCTTCTGGTACCTACGAGATACATTTCAGGAATAAATGAATTACAAAAAACTGGGTTGCCAGTAATAGGGTCGTCATTGTAAAAAAACCAATCCCCACCAGATTGTACATCGTGCTGAGTCATGGCGTTAGAAGTAACCTGATATCTTGATATGGTCTGTATTTCGTCACCGGAAAGTAATCCTCCACCAGGAATAAGCGCATCCAAGCTCCAGTCGATAATTTGGTCGGCACTAGTAGAGTTGGCCATAGAAAAACTAGAAAGCGTACCGGATGAAATGGTAGCTCCTCCCCTCACAATAGAAACATCTATTTCTAAAGGAGTTAATTTATTAGTAGAAGCGTTTACCTTGGCAAGTGTCAATCTTGTGCCTAACGTAGTGGAAGCTCCATTCTGAATGGCATTACCGTAAATTTCGATTTCGTCCAAATACAAGGCTTTTGAAAGGTCATAGGCACTAATATTGCCGGCAATTTGTTTGGTGGTCATAGTATCATCTGTCCAACCCAACGAGTTGTCCGAACGGCGTACAATCGGTATTTCGCTTGCAGGCCCAATGGGGCAGTTACCTGGGCAACTTGCATTTGTGGAAACGCTCCCACAAGCGAGTTCATCGTGACAAGTACAACCTGTATTTGGGCTGTTGATTTTTCGAAATTTATAATCCAGTGAAACACTTGATCCGGAACTACAATCATATACGAGGTCTAAGAATGCATAACCTATAGCGTTTTCTGGTGAAGTGATTGTAACAATATTACCTGTTTGGGTATAACTCATCGCTACTGGTGTTCCACTGGTGGCAGGATATTCACCCCTTTGCCATACCACATTGCCCGTACCTGAAACCGATACCCCTGGAGGTAATGTTAAATCGTATACGTAGCGAGTGTCAGCACTATCAAAATCATCTAGTTCACGGTAGTACCCAGTGCTTAATCTAGCTCTGAAAGGAGTATTGTTTTCAATATTTGCAGGAACATATCCAGTAGTAACGAAACTATTTTTTGTGAAAGACAAGTTAGCACCTTTTGCATATAATCGATTTGTTTGAATTTCAGTAGCGCTGCACATAGTAGTGTAATTAACTGCTCCCCCAAAATTGTCCATTATGGTATTTGACCCACATCTACTTGAACAGTTCATTGATACATTCATAACTATGCTTACTTCAGAATCTTTCGGTAAATCGTCATAGAAACCATCACCATCAATATCGTCTAAACCCACACCAATACCATCGGGGTCTGTAGTAAAATGGTCTTCAAGACTAACCGTAAGTATTCTGCCGGTAAACGTCCATGGTACAGGAAGCGAATTTAGAGTAGCATTTGATACTGTATAATTGGTACTCAGAGCCAATAAGCTGCGATTACCTGAAGCTCTACCTTTTCTTAAGGTTAGATTGTACATCGTTGCTGCATTTGTATCACCAGTTCCATCATTTTCAAATTCTGTTCGTACTTGGAACGGGGTACACATATCTACATAACCGATTTTCGTATTTGTATTAGATTTAAAAAATGGATTTCCCGTGGCCATATTCACAGTACCTGTACCACTGGAGGTATTACACCAACTAGCGGGTTGTGCGTTACAACCCCAGCCAATGGAATAATTAGTAGCAGGACTACATTCATTGATTTGAACAGTTTCTGTAAAAGTCAAAGTTTCACCATTACAAAGTTGTCCATCGGCAGTTAACTGTGCTCCGCTGATAGTATAATTATATATCGTACCACTTACTGAAGTTGGATTTACGGCTGTACCGTCAAGCGTCAATGATTGTTGCGAAATACCTGTGCCGTTATAGTCGATGCTAAAATGAACAGCATTTGCGCATCCATCTGCACCGTTTGTAATACTAAAGTTTCTGCTTCTTACGTCTCCTAAAAGGGCATTGTTTATGGCTGTAGGTTGAACAAACGTTAAAGAAGGGTAGTTGATAGTATACGGTGTAGAGTCTTCGCTTGACAATTCACCATTAATATCACCGGTAACAATATCTTTGAAAACGGCACCTAGTAGTACGTTGTCATAGGCTTCACAGATAGCACTTCGGCGAAGCGTAAATTGAATGAAGTTGCCCACGGCTAAGTCTGCTGGGCCAATGGTAAATGTTGGCTGCGTAGCGGTACCTCCATTTTCAATAATGGTTAAAGCTGGGGTTCCCGCCGTTTTTAGTACCGAGCCTAGCTCATACTCCATTCCGTCCGCTAAATCAACTGTCACTTCCGCACTTGTAGTTGACGCCATCACAACGTTCATTCGTACAGTAAGCAAGGTAGCTTCGTTACATGCTGTAGCATCTTCGGGTGCGTTTGGGTACGTAATTAAAAAAGATTGCGAATAACTATATGAACCGCAAAACCATAACGCTAGAAAAAAGAATGTCTTTATAAATTTATTTGAAATGATGTACACAACCAAACAATTGCTTTTTATTGATGTTTTGCTTTCATATTCTGCTTATTAATAACTATTTATATTGTTTCGCAGATTAGACCCCAAATTTACAAGGGTACAATAGAAACAAAGAATCAATGTTGGGTATATGCCTATTTCTGTAGTGTAGTAAGGGAATATAGTTGTCTACTGTTTTTAGAATATGACTTTATTTTTTTGCTGCTATGGCAGCCCGTAGACTTTTATACTACAATAAGATTATATAAAAGAGTATTTTTGGGTAATCCTAAGCTTAAAACCAAAGATTGTTAAACAGCACTAATAACTGAAAAAATCAGTGTTTTACACGATAATCGAGATTTAAATGCTCCGAGGCTTGCCCGCCCATACCGCTCGGGCGACCCTCGAAACGCTAAGGTTGTTTTCTTCCGAATGCCTCGTGGGCTTGCCCCGAGCTTATTTACCCTTTTGCCAGTTTTCGCAATGCCACCCATTGTTTTAACATATCTCGAGAATCACAGGCGGGGTACCCCAACACCGTTTTTCCTGCGGCTACATCGCCCACTACGCCTGAACCGGCGCCAACCGTAGCACCAGAGTGTATCGTTGTATGGTCTTTTATAGAGGCACTGCCCCCTATCATAACCCCATCGCCTAAAGTAACCGAGCCTGCCAAACCACTAGCACCCGCCATAATGCAACAGTTACCCAATACACAATTGTGTCCGATCTGAACCAAATTGTCGATTTTACAGCCATCTCCTAAAATCGTAGAACTGAACTTGCCGCGATCAATACACGAATTAGCTCCTATTTCTACATGATTTCCAATAATTACATTTCCGATATGTGGAATCTTTACCAATCCACGACCATCCTCGCTTGGGCGATAACCAAAACCATCAGCACCGATACTAACGTTGTTATGAAAAATACAGTGATTTCCAATAATCGAACGTTCCCGAATTACAGTTCCCGACCATACCACAGTATGTTCGCCGATGCTGGTGTCATCGAAAATACTTACGTTAGGATATAAAATAACACCCTTTTTCAATTTAACATTTTTGCCTACATAGCAACCTGCTCCAATTATTACCCCTTCACCAACTATTGCTGTTGCATCGACCACAGCAGTAGAGTGTATAGTATCATCACCTAAATCGGGCGATGCAGGTGCAAAGACCTCTAACAATTTGGCCATTGCCAAATCAGCATTTTTTACACGGATCAAAGCACGTTCAGGACCAGAATCCAATTCGATTGTGTCGTTGATGACCGCAACCCCAGCACTAGATTCAGCCCACATTTTGGCGTATTTACGATTGCCAATAAAAGATATCTGGTTTGCAGTGGCTTTTCCCAATTGTTCTAGGCCATTAAATTTTGAGGTGGTATTACCTTCAACATTTCCGTTTACCAAGGCAGCGATTTCCTGAATAGTGAATGATTTCATAACAGAGAGCTAAGTGAATAAAAAAAGCGTTGACAAGGTCAACGCTTACAGATAAAATTAAATTTTATTGGACTGAAACATCCGTACATGGCTAAATTTTCTTAACTCGCACAGCGTTCATACCGCGGGCACCTTTCTCTAATTCGAATTGTACCGTATTATTTTCCTCGATTTCATCGATTAACCCGCTGACATGACAAAAGTATTTCTCATTATTTTCTGAATCGATAATAAAACCAAAGCCCTTAGAGTGGTCGAAAAAAGAAACCTTGCCATTTCTGATGGGGTTAAATTTATCTTCATCAGACTCTAATTTCTTTGGAATACCAAGCACTATTTCTTCTGCTTCGATTTCTACTTTTTGAGTCGGATCTGGCGGAGTATCTACCAGGTTACCATTGAAATCGACATAAGCCATGGGAATACCACCTCCTTTTTCTTTAGCTTCTGCTCTACGTGCTTCTTTACGCTTTGCCTTTAACTCACGCTTCTTACGGCGCTGTTTTTCTTTTTCTGTCTTATTGTACGTTTGTTGGGATTTAGCCATTCAATATTTTTGATTAATACGTCTGGTTCGCGATAAAATTTAATCTTAAAGAGAAGATAACTTAAATAGTAAGTAATTGATTTACAGATTAATGAACCTTGTTACTTAAATAATAAGATATTATAATTCTTTAGAACCACTGCAAATATATGATTTATGATTGGATTTTAAAATACAAGTGTCCATTTTTATTGGGCTGGTGGGTTATTCCAAAAAATTGTTCGTAGTGAATTAAATTCATTAGGAATTATAGTACTGCAAAATAAGTAATCAATAAGATACCCGATGCGCTACCTCTGGATTAGCATCTCCGTACTTTACAATCAACCCAGAATTCTCTCGGCAGAAACGACTACTGTAGACTCTTTTAGATTGTAAAAAAAAGCCCTGACACCAGAGGTATCAGGACATAATAATTTCTTTCTATTCTTAATTTTTAATAGCGCAAAGAGATTACTTTAATGTCTCCATTTGGAGCGGTAAATGTTGCCATATCGTCACATTCGCCGTTACCAAAATCTATTGAAACAACGCTTTCGTTTTCCGAGATGACCATACGACCTTTGCCAATGTACTCACATGGTAATATGGTTTCCAGATTTTCTTCGATAATTACATTAAATGTTCTTCCATCTGAGGTAACCGTCCATTCGCCATCAATAGTGATTTTCTGACCTTCGGAGGTATTCTCATCATACCAAATGACTTTACTTCCTTCTTCGAGTATCAAGGTACCGTCCTCAAGTCCAATTTGTACATCACTTTCAACTAGGATACTTGTTTGACCCATTTGCTGGCTCACGTCAAAATACATTTTCCGTGTTCCGGAAATTTGATTGTTACCAACGCTTAAATCTATATAAGTGATTTTTAAACCAATATCATTACCATCCAAGATGTATTCAGCGCGTATCGACCCATTCACAGCGTCATTACCTTCGAAAACACAGTTTGTAAAAGTAAGGGTAGTTGTTAAACCATTTGTTTCTGAAGTATAACAGTCTGTTTTTCTGGCACTTTTTCCAGACTCGTCCGAATTGAAAATTTCTATTAGAATGCCATCGGCAAAACCCGATAATTCTGAGGTATTGATAATAGTTTTGACGGTAAGGGCATCTATCTCGCTTTCTTGGTTAACTACGGTTTCTAAATCACTACTACACGCGAAAACGAGTACATAAATAAAACTAATTACTGTAAATTTTAGAATTTTCATAAGCTACTTTTTAGTTTTTGGAATTATAAAACGAAAAATGAGTTTCTTTAGTACTTAGTTTAACACCATAATTACCGATTGGAAATATACAACAAGTATGTGTTTATGGAAATTAACAGCTATTTTAATCAAAATCCACTTCTTTTGAACGCTAATCGTATACGATTTGCTATATTGGCGCATGGCAAATCAAATAAGCTTCAGGGATGCAGTTAGAGCATATTTGCTAAGACAAATGCGCGAAGGACATTTGAATGCAGGAGACTCGGTTAATTTAGCAGCTTTAGCGAGGACCTTAAAAGTTAGTGTGACCCCAATTAGAGAAGCGCTGACGCAACTACAACAGTCTCAGGTCATAGAAGCAATTCCAAATCGAGGTTTTTTTATCAAAAATTTAAGTCACGAAGAAGCCAAAAACCTGTACGAAATAGTTGCTCAGCTCGAAGTATTGGCCTTAGAAGAATCAACTTTCGATTCTGCAACCATAGTTGATTTACGGAAACAACAGCAGTTGATACAAAAAGCCGAAAACCCTCTAGAGCGAATAAACGCTTATATGGATTTTCACCACCTGCTTACCAAAAACTATAATAACACCGTGGCGCAACAAATTCTTGGAGACCTTAAAACAAGGGTATTTCTTTACGAAAAGGCATTCATGTCAGATGAAACCTTTTACTACAATACCGACAATCAGCATGAAGCAATTATCTCTGCAATAGAAGAAGACAATCTACCCTCCGCAGCGCTGGTGCTTAAAATGAACTGGTTATTAGTACAAGATTATATCGAAAAACAATTAGTGCTGTTATAACTTATTCTTCAGGGAAAAGACTTTTATCCAAACCGGGAATGAGTTCCAAGGCATTTTTATAATATACTTTCTTCAGCACTTCATCTGTTAAGTCTAAGCCGTACATGGCCCAAAAGGCATGGTATTTCTTGTAATACGGAAAATACTCATCATCGGATTCCAAAACCCTAAAATACGTTGGAAATTCCTCAGGCTTCCAACTATCCTTACCAAATAAAATACGGTCCTGATATTTTTCAAAAAACGACTTCGCATTTTTTGGCTGCCTTCCCAATTCCGCAATTACGGCCCCGATTCCGACATACATGTTCGGTATTTCTTCCATCAACTCGCTCAATTTCGCAAGATTGTTCGCGTACCAACCCATGTGGGCATTAATGAACCTTGTATCTGGGTGCTTTTTGAACATACGATGTTGTTCATCGATAATTTGTTGCCATGGTGCAGGGTTGGTCGCCGAACGCTTTCTTCTAGAATGCGTTTTCAACTCTAGCCATCGCTCATTATCACTGTTCATTGGGTTCCAAAACGATTTAGGGTCGGCAGCGTGAATTAAGACAGGAATACCCAATTCTCCACACTTTGCCCATATCGGGTCTAAACGTTCATCATCAATAGCTACGCGGTTACCATCCGTATCCTTGTATCGCAAACCAAGACTTTTATAAATTTTAAGTCCCTTCGCACCATTTTTTACATCTTCTTCCAATTGTTTTACCGCATTTTCTGACCACTCCGTTTCACCTAAATTATCAAAATCTACATTGGCAAATACCACGAAACGATTCGGGTAATTATCATTGATGCTGTGTACCATTTCTTGAATACGTTTTCCGGAACCACCGCTCAGATTCACCATAACGCCCTCATTTATAGCATCCATATCGGTTATCATTGCTTTCAATGCATCGGCAGACATATCACGTTGGTGGCTATGCACATCTATAAAAGGAAATTTGGCCCTTGGCACTTCTTCCCCTTCGACCACCAAAGTTGACTTTGGATTATAGTCTTCAAAGCTCATTTCTTGTGCGCTTACAAATCCGCCTAAAGAACCAATAAGAACTAGCAATAATTTGATTTTCATGTACTTCCTTTTTTAATTGTATGCTTTATATAGTTGTTGATATTCTTTTGCTGTATCGATATCAGTAGTTTTAACACCAGCATCTAATAGGTGAATTGTGTCGATGTTTTCCAATAAAAGGGCTTTTGCCCCAAATTCATCACGCAATTGCTCTAAAGCGGTAAAATGTTTGGATGTAAATAATGCAGGCACCCCTGCCCTACCATTATAAGAACTAGCAACAATTTCTTTATCTAGGTTATAACTAGCTAATAGCATTTGATCAAGGTATTCAGAATCCAATAATGGCTGGTCGCCCAGCATAATTAGAACAGCGGAATAATCTATTTCAGATTTTAAAAGGAAACGCATACCGCAGGCAATAGAACTGCCCATACCAGTTTCCCAATCTGCATTTAGTACAAATGGAATGGTAGATGGGATAGCCTTTTGGATGGCATCGGCATTAGCCCCAAGCACCAATACTATTGAATCAGCTTG
>Ga0114957_1001226_pt1 | contig 29073 bp, 28 predicted proteins | sample BantaG_FD_87175 | JGI IMG/M metagenome (GOLD analysis project Ga0114957, IMG submission 87175) | Marine algal microbial communities from Bantry Bay, Ireland - BantryBay_4 metaG | ecosystem: Host-associated > Algae > Red algae > Unclassified | place: Bantry Bay, Ireland | collected 2014-11-21
AAAGCTTTTGACGATGTTTTCTTGCAAAAAGTGATAGCTCTATAAATTGACTTAGATTCAATATCGATTTTATTTAGAATTGAATAATCAATACAGATAGAGTTTGGGTCGAGCAATGTATTCATATTTTTGTGTTCATTTTAAAAATAATTATTAGTTATTAATCTACATATATTTCATTAATTAATTAAACAACATTTTTATTCATCTTAGCTCTATTGAATAAATGTAAATAAATTTTAAATAGGGCAAATTACAACTAGATGAACGAAAGTTTTTTTTATTCTAGCAGGCTACAATAAATAAAAAAGGCACTATAAAAATAATTTAAAAGTAATATTGATTTGCCAATTTTATTTTTTTGGTAAGCATCAAAACTCTCAATGTCGTTGAAAATGTATTATTGCATTTTTATTATTTTAACAAACAATAAATCGGAAAAAATAGAAATTTAATCCGAATGCCGACTTGGTTAATTCTCTAAATTTATAGTTCTACACCGAAAACATAGAATCAATAAAAAATTGAAAAAGTTAGTTTTTGAGTTAGGAGTACTGCTACTATTTACTCAGATATTTCTTTAGTATACCACCTTTTACACTGTTTACATCAAATTCAATTATGAATGCTTTGTCATCTATATGTTCGATTAGACGATAGGTTCTATTTATATCAATCCGATTAATTACGGTATGAATAATATTTTCATCTTGTGTTTTTCGACCTCTGCTACCATATCCTTTCGACCCTTTGTATTTTGTTATACCCGTTCTTATTTCCTTTATTAAATTAGCCTCAATATCTGCTGATTTATCAGAAACAATCATAAGTCCTATATAATCTTCAAAGCCTTCTATCATTAAATCAATTACTTTTGCGGTAATTAGGAAAGTTAAAATTGAATACATAGAAACTTCAATAGAAATTAATAGTGCCGTAAACGAAAAAAGAATAATATTAAAAAGTAATATTACTTTGCCAATACTTATCCCGAATCGATTATTAATAAATATTCCTAATATTTCTGATCCATCCAAAACAGCCCCATTTTTGATAGTTATTCCAATTCCAGCTCCTAGAAAAAGGCCACCAAAAATAGCAATAAGTAACTTGTCATCGGTAACGGAGGTGAAGTTTTCAAAATAAATAAATACTGCTAAGACTGTAATCGAGAGAAATGATTTTAAAACAATTTTTCTTGCTAATGTAAACCACCCTAATAATAAAAATGGAATGCTAACTACTAGCAAAATAAGAGAAATATTAAAATCGAAAATTTGACTTACTAGAATAGCAATTCCTGTAACGCCACCATCTAAAAAACCATTTGGAAGAAGGAATGCTTTTAAACCTATACTTGCTAATAATATACCAATGAAAATTTTAAAAATTTCCAAAAGGATTTGTTTTATTTTATTCATTATTCATTATTGATTTACTCATAATCTATGAGGCTCTCCATTCATCTAATGTTATCGCTGCAGATGCAAAAAAAACTCTGTCTGAATTGAAATTCGAAAAAGAAAAAAACTAACCTAATAACCTACTAAGAAACTAAAAAACTAACCCACTAAGAAACTCCTCTCTCAAACTTCTTGATCACCTCCAGGATATTCTTATAGATCGGCTCACTCTTTTCATCGAATTTACTATAATCCAACCAAAAGGCAGCTTCGATATTTTCCTCTGCTTGTGGCATGAGGTCTTGCTTGGGGGCGGTACAGTGAAACCAGTAAGTCTGCTTGAGGAAGCGCTTCTTTTTGATCTTATAGGTGTGGTACGTGATCAGGAGTCTATCTTGGATCTCGACACCCGTAGCGCCCGTTTCCTCTTCGATCTCTCGAACCGCAGCGAGTTTGATCCCTTCTTTCTTCTCGACTTTGCCCTTGGGCAAATCCCAGTAACCAAGACGGAGGATCATGAGATACTCTCCCAACTCATTGACCACAAGACCACCGGCAGCGGGACGTATCTTATAGAGATTGAGAAAATCACCGATCAGGACATCGGGCTCGTGATACTCAATGATGACAGCACTGTACTTTTTGGACTTTTCGAGGAGATCGATGTGGTTAAGTAGGTGCTTGATCTTACTTGTATAGCGAGATACGAGGACGGTCTTGGGGCTCAAGTCGATGCCCAATGCTCTAGCATCAGCGCACAAATAAAGTGGGGTTTCCGCAATGTAAATCTTCATCATTTCTAATTAATTATACTATTTTGTGCCGTTTTTAAGAATATACTACGATGAATAACACGCTCGCAAAAGAAATTGCTTCCCATCTGTTGCAAATTAATGCAATAAAGTTAAGTCCACAAAATCCATTTACTTGGGCCTCGGGTATCAAGTCTCCAATTTACTGCGATAATCGTGTGATTCTCTCCTATCCAACCCAGCGTAAAGCAGTAAAAGCTGCGCTGCATGCGAACTGTAAGCACTTCGGTGAATATGACCTCGTGGCGGGTGTGGCAACCAGTGGTATTCCCTTTGCGACTCTGCTGAGTGATGCGACGGACGAGCCCATGATCTATGTCCGCAGTAAGCCCAAAGGTCATGGCACCCAAAAGATGACGGAGGGCAAGTTTGAACCAGGACAGAAGGTGCTCGTTATCGAGGACCTCATATCGACGGGCGGTAGCTGTCTCAAGGCGGTCGAAAACCTGAGGTCAGATGGACTGGAGGTGATCGGTGTATTAGCTATATTTAGCTACAATTTTGATGAAGCTACGGCTAATTTTGCCAAGCACGATTGTGCCTACCATACGCTATCCAACTTCCCGACTCTGCTACATGAAGCAGTGGAGGCTAAGTACATCGCAGATAGTGATCTAGAATCGATCAACAAATGGATCAAAAACCCTAAACATTGGTTGGATTCTGCCGTTTCTTAACATAACCAACAAGACAAATTTCAACGTAAATCGAACAAGTATATGCCTATCATAAATAAAGAATCAGAAAAATTTCTCGAGACATACCTTAACAATGCTTCTCCGACTGGATTCGAAGCACCTGGCCAAAAGCTATGGCTAGAGTACATCAAACCGTATGTAGATGAGTGGGAAATAGACAACTACGGGACTGCCTATGCCGTCGTCAATCCTGGTCAAGACTATAAAGTGGTCATTGAGGCACATGCAGATGAGATATCTTGGTTTGTACATTATATCTCTGACAAAGGATTTATCAGTGTTGTGCGTAATGGTGGTTCTGATCATCATATTGCTCCATCAAAGCGGGTCAATATTCATACGGACAAGGGTATCGTCAAAGGGGTATTCGGCTGGCCAGCGATCCACACACGTAAGGGTAAAGATGCCGTCAGCGCGCCTACTACGGACAATATATTTATTGACATCGGAGCCAAAGACAAGAAGGAGGTTGAGTCCATGGGTGTACACGTGGGCTGTGTGATCACCTATGAGGATGAAATGATGAAGCTCAACGATCGCTATTACGTAGGTAAAGCGCTCGATAATAAAATGGGTGGATTTTGCATCGCTGAAGTCGCTCGGATGCTCAAAACTAAAAAGAAGAAATTGCCATATACTCTATATATCATCAATGCCGTGCAAGAGGAAGTTGGTCTACGAGGTGCTGAAATGATCGCGCATACGGTCAAGCCTAATGTGGCGATCGTCACCGATGTGACGCATGACTCTAGTACGCCTTTGATCAATGTCAAGAAGACGGGCGACATTAAGTGCGGTCTCGGGCCGAGTCTGACTTATGGTCCTGCGGTACACAATAAGCTGCTCAAGCTCATCGAGAAAACCGCTAAGTCTAAAAAGATCGACTTCCAGCGAGAGGCTGCTTCAAGATCGACGGGTACGGATACGGATGCCTTTGCATACTCTAATGGAGGTGTTCCTTCGGCGCTGATTTCCTTGCCACTGCGATACATGCATACGACTGTGGAGATGGCGGACAAGGCGGATGTCGAGAGCGTGATCAAATTGATTTACGAGACCCTCCTAGCGATCAAGAAGGATCACAATTTTAAATATTTCTAAGCCGTTGATTTCATATGCGGTTTATTACCAGATGCATTGATTTTCTATTTTATTCAAATATCTGGATAGCAGGCGCCGCTGCCGCATTGTACTTTTATAGTAAGTATTATTTCACCTCAGACTTGTCATTTGACTGGGTTGGGCTCTTTGTTTTTTTTACTTGTATCTGGTTATATTCTTTGCATCGATTCGTAGGGCTGCGACGTGTAGATCTTAGTGATGGTGACTACCGATACCGTCAGATATATCGCTATCGTGTCTCATTTCAGATTATCGCCATTTTCAGTTTTGCAGCTTCTCTCGTGTTGGTCACTCAACTCTCTTGGTGGCAAGTCCTCGTCTTGCTTATCCCTGGTATCTTATCATTGCTCTATGTATTGCCGGTCTTCCCAAAGCAGCTACGACTCCGAGATTTTCATTACATCAAACTCTTCATTATCTCCTTTGTATGGGCCGCGCTTACTGTCCTACTTCCCCTCGATCATTGCTCTGATTGCCATTCCTATTTCACTATATTTTTATTGTTCTTAGAGCGCGCCATGTTTATCTTCGCCATGACCTTACCTTTTGATATCCGTGATCTTTCCGTAGACCGTGCCGATGGTGTCAAGACCTTAGCCACTGCATTAGGTATCCAAGGTGTGTGGTTCACTGCTCTCCTGCTGCTTGTGTTCAGCAGTTGTCTCTACATATATTTATACATTACGCTCCAGATTGGCGAACCGATTTTGTACATCCATCTCACGACCAATTGTATTACCTTATTGAGTGTTTTCATTGCCTTATGGCGTAAACATGATTGGTATTTTACGGGCTTGTTGGATGGGACGATGTTTATGCCTTTTTTATTTTTGTGTTGGTATTTGGTGGGGTGAATTATTTATTCATTAACTGTCCCATCGATACTCATCTGCGCTTTTAGACGAGATGAATCGGCGTCTCTACCTGATCTTGCTCTTGTTTGAAACCAAAACTCAATACTATCTTCCTCTTGCTCGAAACTCATAACTCGAAACTCATAACTGCTTCATGGGCCATCACGCGAAGGGGCGTGACCAGGCTATGCATCACTCCGCGTTCGCTGCGGTCCCGATAAAAAAAATATCGTGACTGTTTCCGTTGGTCGCATGATTCCTATCCTTTGTCCAAACAAAAACTCATACTTAATAAAAAAAATAGGATACAGAATGAGTATCTGTATCCTAAATATCTAACAAACAAAACCAACTAAAAAACTATATCTTGGATATTTTATGGAATAGAAATATCCATAGTTTGTACTATAACGCTCAATTTTAAATATATGCTGTGCGGTAATATAACTTTAACGTTTAAGAACAATAATTTGCAATGTGCAATGTGCACTGAAACAATTAAAAAATGAGGAATTGGAACTGGAATATTATATGACGCTCAAAGGAATAGCAAAGCTAATGGCAGCCGTGTTGCATTAGTAAAGTATTCTAAATTTACCATATTGCATTAGTAAATTATTTTATATTTATAGAACAATGAGGTCTGCATTAGAGCAGATGTATAAATTGTTGATTAATCATTGCACAATTTATTTACCTTAATCCGTCTTAAATTTTTTAATCCGTGTAACCGCGAAATTGCAAATTGCTAATTGTACGTTGATCATGGATGGCATCAATTAAAAACTCATAAAAATTCCCAACTGAGCACTTACATGCTCCACCTTACTCTTTTCCAAATGATCATCCAAACTAACTCTATACAAAGCTAAGTTATCTAACTCAGGAGAAGATCGATACTGGACATTACCAGAGAAATTATATCCAAGACTGAGTTGAGCAGAAATAGCCTCATTGATGTAGACTAATGTCCCAGCTGTAAGACCCGCTAACCAGGTAGTTCCATAATGTCTGGACGAACTCTCTAGAGAATCATCAGGTGCCTCCGTCACAGCAAGGTTACTAAAGAAAGTGGTTCCACCCGCTTGTACTTGAACATAAGGAGTAATATTCGATTTAGTGTCATTCAAAAAGTAGCGAAGTACGCCTTGATATATATAATAACAGTCATCCTCATTCGTCTCTACATATGCTCGTTGAAATTGATTAATATCGGCCTGTCCTTCAAAGTCCTCGTTTTGGTACATAGCGACATTAATTATTGCACCTGCTTGTAGATGCTTCACGTTTTTGATCTCCCGCATAAATTCTAAGGCGATTCCATTAGGACGATGCTGCAAGTTATCCTGATAAGCACCCTGCGGTAGCGCTTGTACATAATAGAAACTCATGCTGGTTTGAGCGGCGGAAAAAGTAAGGCAAGAAATGAATGTCAAAAAAGTAATTAATGTCTTCATACTTAATAATTGAGTATCTAATAGCATTAATTTATATAAATTAGCAGGACAAAACAACTAATTTAACATAATTAATATGGAATATAGAAATCTCGGTAAATCAGGTTTGCAAGTCAGCGTGGTCTCTTTCGGATCATGGCTCACCTTTGGAAATCAAATCACGGATGCCATGGCTGATAAGTTGATGCATTTAGCGTATGATAAAGGTGTCAACTTCTTCGATAATGCAGAAATTTATGCCAATGGTAAATCCGAAAAGGTGATGGGTAAGATTCTATCTAAAGCGAAATGGAGTAGAGATACTTATATAGTCTCTAGTAAAGCCTACTTCGGTGATGGCGGAAAGCTTCCGAACCAAACAGGACTTAGTCGGAAGCATTTATTCGAAGCATGTAATGCGGCACTAAAACGTTTGAAGGTAGATTACTTAGATCTATTCTTTTGTCACAGACCAGATAAGACGACACCCATAGCCGAAACGGTGTGGGCTATGAATCATTTGATCCAGCAAGGAAAGATTTTGTACTGGGGAACTTCTGAATGGTCTGCACAAGAACTCATGGAAGCACATATGTGCGCACAAAAGCTCAACCTCATTGGCCCTACTATGGAACAACCGCAGTACAATATGTTCCATCGCGATAAAGTGGAAGTCGAATACAGCCAAATATACAAGACAGTAGGATTAGGAACGACCATTTGGTCTCCCCTAGCCTCTGGGGTTTTGACCGATAAGTACCTCGGCAAGTTTCCGAAAGGTACCCGTTTGAGTTTAGAAGGTTTAGAGTGGTTGAAGGAGCGTTCGCTATCAGAGGAGAGATTGGAAAAGACTCAAGCTCTAAATACCTTAGCTTTATCACTTGGCACTTCTCTCCCGCGCCTTGCGACCGCTTGGTGTATCAATAATCCAAATGTTAGTACTGTCATTCTTGGAGCGAGTAAGTTGAATCACTTAGAGGAGACCTTAAAGGCGCCTGAAGATTTAGGCTTGTTGTCGGAGGAGGTTGTAGAATCAATTGAAGAGATTTTGGATAATAAACCAAAGCACCCTCAGTGGTAATCGAGTGCTGAATAGACACTATCATTTATACGAATTTGCATATACATGTTAGTAGCTTAGAGTTAAGCTTGCCCGACTTTTTCGGCAAAGCACACCTTAGTGAAAACGCATTGATTGAGTTTATGAATAGATCTATATTTAATCGAAATACATCGATTACAATACAGATTGTTTTTGTGTCGTACTTTCAGCTCTCTTAGTTCTTCTTCAATTTACGATAGGTTAAAATCCATCGATAAGCAAAAAAAGAGCTTCAAAAATCCAATTTTGAAGCTCTTTATCTTTATAAAACTGAATGCGGATTAAGCATCTACAGAACTCTTCACATCAATCACCCAGCCAAATGTATCCTCAATATCACCAGCTCGCATATCATTGATACGAGATCTAAGGCCATTAGCCAATTTGTGAGTCTTAGGATCAGACAGCTGATACATTTTATCTTTGTAGCTAAATCCACTTACATTAGCGACAACAGCTGCTGTACCTGAACCAAACATTTCAAGCAAGTCACCGCTTTCGTGAGCAGCTGTTATTTCATCCATACCAATAGCGCGTTCCTCAACGGTCACACCATCTTTCTTTAAGATTTCAATGATAGACATTCTCGTGATTCCCTTTAAGATGGCACCGGATGTTTCTGGAGTAACAACTTTATCTTTAAATACAAAGAAAAGGTTCATGGTACCTACTTCCTGTACATACTTGAATTCTTTTGCATCCAACCACATCACTTGGTCAAAACCATTCTGTTTTGCTAGATGTGCAGGAAGAAGAGATGCCGCATAATTACCAGCCGTTTTTGCTTCACCAACGCCCCCTATTGCTGCTCGAATATACTCGGTCTCAGCTAATAGTTTAACAGGGGCTGGATAGTAAGGTCCTACTGGACCCGCAATAATTAAAAACTTATAGGTCTGTGAAACTTTTACACCCAACATAGCATCCATAGCAAACATGACAGGTCTTAAATATAAGGCAGAACCTTTTGCTTTTGGAATCCACTCTCTTTCTAAATCTACAAGCGTATTTACAGCCTCGAGGAAAAGCTCTTCAGTGAGTGTAGGCATCATCATCCTTTTTGCTGATGCATTTATTCTTTCGACGTGTTTCTCAGGTCTGAATAGGGTTGGCGTACCATTTGTCTTGACAAATGCTTTCATTCCTTCAAAAATAGATTGTCCATAATGGAGAGCGAGATTGACTGGGCTAATACTTAGATTCCCAAATGGAATAATCTCTATATTCTGCCACTTCCCATCAATGTAATCCGCAGAAAACATATGGTCTGAAAAGGTTTGACCGAAAGGAATGTTATCAAAGTCAACAGACTGCAGACGTGAGGCATCTGTTTTGGTAATTTTAATATTATTCATAATTTGGTATTGAGAAGGTTAATGCTCCTTAAAGATAGAATAAATCTAAATTATATTTTAATTTTAAGGCACAAGCTTACTTAAAACAGAATAATTACTTTAATTTTGAACTTATATCCAAATTAAATTTCAAATATGTCATTTACTACATTTGATCTGCTTACCCTGAAACAGCCTCTTGACGGAGGTTCTATCATTCAAGAAAGCAACCAAAATAAAGTATTGATCGTCTTGTCTGCAAACGAGGATAAAGATCTTCGTTCAAGTTTGCTGCCTAAAATAATGCAAGCCGTAAATATTGATCTAGTAAAACAAACAACTATCGTGAACGCACCTCACTACGGTATCAATATTATGAACCTAATCTCAGATCAAAATATTGCTAAAGTCATTTCTTTTGGAGTGAGTCCAAAGGATTTATCTCTCAATCTAAGTGCCGCTGCTTACAAGCTTAACAAAATCGGACAGATTCAGTTTTTATTCTCTGATAATCTCGAGGTAATATCTACAAATCAAGACCGAAAAAAAGCACTATGGAGCAATCTTCAGGACTTATTTCCTAGCTAAACAAATCAAGTATCAAGTATTGGAAAAACTCTTATTTATAACCAGTAACCAAAATAAAATTAAGGAAATCAAAACCATCATTGGTGACAGAGTTGACTTAGTTGGTTTGAAAGATATTGACTGGAATACCGAAATACCCGAAACCACAGGTACCATAAAAGGAAACGCCCTTCAAAAAGCAGATACGGTTTTTGATGTAGTAGGTATGAATTGTTTTTCAGAGGATACCGGACTTGAAGTCTTTGCCTTAGACGGGGCTCCTGGTGTGGACACTGCCATCTATGCAGGAGACCATAGATCCAATCAAGATAATATGGACTTATTGCTTAAGAATCTAGAAAACAAAAAAGATCGTAGTGCCCAATTTAAAACAGTGATTGCCTTGAAATATAATGATCAAACACACTATTTTGAAGGGATCGCTAAGGGTCACATTGCAGACAATCAAATGGGTACTAAAGGCTTTGGATACGATCCAATTTTTATACCTGACAATTTTTCACTATCTTTTGCTCAACTTACACCTCAGGAAAAAAACCAAATAAGTCATCGAGCTAAAGCAGTAGCTCAATTAATTGATTTCTTAAAAACCGTGTAATTTTGAATTCTGAGCAAGAAGAAAAGTTATTGAATGCATGTATAGCAAAAAATAGCAGTGCCCAAAAAGCGCTCTATCATAAATTTGCACCTACCATGTTTGGTATTTGTCTACGCTACGCTTCTGATTACCATATTGCAGAAGATATTTTGCAAGATGGTTTTGTAAAGGTATTTCGAAATATTCAAAAGTTTCGAGGGGACGGATCACTGGAAGGTTGGATAAAGAGAATATTTGTTAATACCGCTATCGAACAATACAGAAAGTCGGCAAAGATGTACCGTTTTACTTCACTAGAGTTAGTGATGGAAAACTCTTTCGAAGATCAGCGATTATTGGATCTTGAACACAATGAGCTTTTAGCATTGATTCAACAGCTACCAGATGGTTATCGACTAGTTTTCAATCTGTACACCATAGAGGGTTATACGCACGATGAAATTGCGAAGGAGCTAAACGTAAAAATTGGGACATCTAAGTCACAATTAGCAAGAGCTAAAAAATATTTAAGAAAATTAATTCAAGCGCAAAAAACAAGTGAAGAGCGATCTTTACAACATGCGAGAAGTTTATTACCAGGATATGCTTAGGAACTATAGGAAAGAACCCCGTGAGGAGAATTGGCAAAGTATAGAAGCTCAGCTCCGCGAAGACAACATGAATATGCAACTAAAATCAAAGTTTGACAACTTCGCTGTGATACCTCCTGCTAACAATTGGGATAATATTGAATCCAAATTGCAAGAACCAGTATTTCAACAGCCAGTAAATTATGGCCTAAGGATAGCGGCTAGCATTTGTCTTATGCTTTTCGCGGTAAGCTTCAGCAGCGACAAGCAAGACCAAGACTTTAATGAAATCTTTCAAGGTCTAGCTATAACAGAATCAGTCGATTTTAATCTTTGCCAAGATCCTGCATTGATCGAATTAGATATCGTTAAGATCAAGCCTGTAAGAAAAAAGCCTAAAAAGAGAAAGAAAAATGCTGTTGCTTCAACTAAGCAAAAAACATTATTAGATATTATATTAGCTGTAGATGATGATATTGCAGCAACTATTGACTCAGCTTTGATTGCTGACCTGATCAAGCCTGCTGAAATCCTTTCTGAAGAAGACATGTACGCTACTACTAGTAGTTTCAATCTCTTTAACCGAGATCATGCTCATTACAGAAAGATGTATTTCCTACCTGAGGTTATATACAACTTAGAAATGCCTGCTGACTCCATGGATACTATCTTTACCAAGACGAATAAGCCGTAGGGTGTACATGAGATAATAAAAAAAAGGCTAAGCAATTAGAATTGCTTAGCCTTTATATTTTGCACGAAGCGCCTTTTAGGCTTCCTCCGTAAACGGATACCTATAATCCTTTGGAGGATTGAAATTCTCCTTAATAGTACGAGGAGAAACCCATCGGTATAAGTTCAACACAGAACCAGCTTTATCATTTGTACCAGAAGCTCTAGCACCACCGAATGGTTGCTGTCCTACAACAGCTCCAGTTGGCTTGTCATTAATGTAGAAGTTACCAGCTGCATTTCTTAACTTTCTTTCTGCTAATTCAATCGCATATCTATCATTGGAAAAGATGGCGCCAGTCAATGCATATGGCGAGGTTTTATCCACTATTTCTAATGTCTTTTCAAACTTCTTAGGATCATAAATATAGATCGTTAATACTGGTCCGAATATTTCCTTCTCCATACTATCATAGTGTGGATCTGTAGTAACGATGACGGTAGGCTCAATAAAATAACCTTTCGATTTACTGTACTTACCTCCAGCTATGATCTTCGCTTTTTTCGCTTTCTTAGCATTAGCGATAAAATAAGAAATTTTGTTGAATGCTCTTTCATCGATAACAGCATTAATAAAATTGGAGAAGTCCTCTGGAGAACCCATTTTCATATCTTCTAAATCTTGTAGAAGGTACTTTTCTACATTTTTCCATAAGTTCTTAGGGATGTAGGCTCTACTTGCTGCGGAACACTTCTGACCTTGGAATTCAAAAGCACCGCGGCTCAATGCTACAGCTACTTGCTTCGCATCAGCAGACTTGTGGGCAATGACAAAATCCTTTCCACCAGTCTCTCCTACTATTCTAGGATAAGACTTATACTTACTTAGATTACTACCGATAGTCTGCCAAAGACTATTAAATACCTTAGTAGAACCTGTGTAATGCAGCCCTGCAAAATCTGGGTGAGAGAAGATGATATCACCAGCAACTGGCCCATCTACGTGGATCAAGTTGATAACACCCGCAGGCAATCCTGCTTCTTCAAATAAATCCATAATAACTTGTGCAGAATAGATCTGCGTTTCAGCTGCTTTCCATACTACTGTGTTCCCCATCATAGCTGGTGCCGCTGGCAAGTTGGCTGCGATAGAAGTAAAGTTAAATGGTGTGATGGCGAACAAGAATCCTTCAAGAGGCCTAAACTCCATTCTATTCCAGATACCTGGTGTACTCTCTGGCTGCTGGGTATAGATCTCCGTCATGTACTGAACATTGAATCGGAAGAAATCACACAATTCGGCTACTGCATCAATCTCTGCTTGGTAAATGTTTTTTGACTGACCAAGCATGGTCGCGGCATTCATCCTAGCTCTGTAAGGACCAGATAATAAATCAGCTGCTCTTAAAAAGATATTTGCTCTATGTTGCCATGGCATTGCTGCCCAATCATCTTTTGCCTTTAAGGCCGCCTTTATAGCATCATTTACGTGTTGCTTACCACCTTTATTGAAATGACCTAATAAATGAGAAGTTTCATGTGGTGGTCTGATTTCAACCTTATCCTTTGTTTTAACTTTTCTACCTCCTATGTACATAGGGATATCGATTTCTTTTGATTTCAGACTTTTGAGGGCAGACTTAACTTGCTCTCTTTCTGGGCTACCTGCAGCATAATTGAGTACTGGCTCATTGTATGCTATTGGTAATTCGAAATATGCATTTGACATTTATCGTTGATTTTATTGAGTTGCAAAAGTACGCTTATTCAAATGGTAGACAAACACCTATGAAAGAAAAATTAAGCAAAACCATGATTATGTTTCCTCTTTAGAAAGATGATATCATGTCGCATAAAGCTTCCAAACCAGATATGAGAATTTCTCTTTGGGCTAAGGATAGTAGATAGACCACGCTTCGCGTGGTAGTCCCCGCCTAGACAGTCGGGCAAGCACGCCTAGACAGTCGGGTAAGCCATGGACCAAAGCAAAGCGGCGTATCGAATAGCCTGACGCAGCCATCTAGTTACATTCTGAATCTATATAGAATCTAACATCTATATCTTAGGAATTAATGCTCAAAACATTAATGGCTGGGGAGCCTCCAAATCACAAAACTATAATTTAATGCAGGGCGGTAAAAACTGGCTTACATCCCCCTTCCCCTTGATGATCTCTCGAACAATCGTACTACTAATATGTGAGAACTCAGGTCTGGAAATAAAAAATACTGTCTCGATGCCTTCGCCCACTATATAGTTGAGTTGCGATATCGTTTTCTCATAGTCAAAGTCACTTGAATTACGCAGTCCACGAATGAGGTATTTGGAATCTACTTGCTTGCAAAAATTTGCGGTCAATCCTTCGAAGTGGGCGACCTCAACTTTTGGGGTGTTCTCAAATACTTCTTCCAACCAAGCTATTCGTTGTTTCAAACTAAACAAGTATTTCTTCTGAGAATTAGTCCCGATGGCTACTATCACCTTATCGTATAAAGGGATGGATCTGTTCACTAAGTCAACGTGACCTGTCGTGATTGGATCAAAAGAACCTGGAAATACTGCAATCTTTTTCATTAATTAGGTATTTGTCTGTTGCCTAAATTTAGTCAATAATTCTAACTCATCCACATTTTTATTTGCGCCAAGATAAGTTTGATTCAACCAGTTAGCAGCATCTTTTACTGGTATATTCGGATAATATTTGTCTCTAGCAAAATGCAAAAACTTCATACATAGAAATGCATCAAACCACCTGAAAAAGCGTTTTTGAAATGACGTATAATCAGATGTATTTGCTTTAATTTCATCCAGCTTTACATGGAACTGGTAGTTGCGTAAGAAAACCGACATCGCTTCAGAATTCTTTAATGCGTGACCGCCTTTGTATACATGCGGCAGCTGAATAATTAATTTTTTGATTGCCGCGAATGACTGTGGAGCATATGTGTTGAGCGGCTCCTGATTCGCCAGCCTAGACATCATAGCACGACCTGTCCCAAAGGGTACTCGATCAGAAATACGTGCGGATGGGATGACCGTTGTATTTGTGATATTGCCAAAGTCACTATAGTGCGTAAACTTATGAATAAAGTAAAAATCCTCCCCTGCTTTACGTGTGTTCATTCCACCTTGCCTTTGATAATCTTCTGTTCTTACAGCCATGGCGCTTCCCACTGTTTGCTGGGCATACCCTAGACCAGACCAACGTTGCGCTAAGACATAATATCTAAGGTGCAGTTCATATTCTAGTATGGCTTGGTTCACAGCATCATCGCTATTATTCAGTGGATGTGCATAGTCGATAGATGCAGCAGGGCATTTTGGATGTGCAAAGAAATAGTCATAGACGGTCTGTAAATAATTGGTTTGCAATAAAGTGTCTGCATCTAGGCAAAGTATAATTTTATCTCTTTTATTGCCTTGCTCCAATCTCCTGACAGCTTCGTCCATACCCGTTTTTCTAGCATAACCTACACCCGCTTTTTTGACAGGAATATCTTTGCTAAAAATTATATGTAATTTGAACTTTGTATTTGGATGAGACCAGGAGCTCAATACCTGAAGTGTCTCCTGATTAGCATCATAGATCTCCTCTGCTTCATCTTCTGATTGATTAACTATCACAAGTACTTCTACTTGAAAACCTTGATAATTACATTTTGCAAGGCTGTCTAATGTGGATTTTACATTGGGCTCATTATAGCATGGGATCACAACTACTATACTAAGATCAACAACAGCTGGTATGTCAATCCAAGCAGGATAATTTGCATGCTTTTCTAAATACTTATTTATAGTATTTTTCTTCATCAGAAACAAAAATAAATTTAATTCTCAATGAAGCAGTATTAATCTTCAATATCATTTACTTGTAGACATGCAAAGTGCCAGTATGAAAATCTAAAGCTATTTTTTTTCCTTCGAAGAAAGGATATCCGATTAGTCCATCTATAGTATAATCAAGTCCCTCGTTGATAAAATCAAAAGACATCATCGAAAACTCTTGATTACGTTCGGTGTGTTTCCCTAACTGAAATTTTTGCAGTTTAACGCTTTTGGTAGATTGATGATCACGGCTGGCGCTTTGAATATTAGTAGTGCCTATATTCTTCATTTTTGACTTCTTGATTTGCTCAGCTGTATCTAGATTAAAAATATTTATCTCGGCTCCTGTATCTAGTATCATACTAAATTTATCACCCGCCACTTTAATGTCAATAATTATAAAATGGTCTCCCATCATAAAAGGTATACTGGTTTCAATTTTCGATATGTCAAGAGCACCGACTGTACCCCAAACTTGTGTTTGATAATCTAATACCAGGATAGATTGATCAAAAATATCACTACCGATTAAGCCCGAAAAGCGATGTAATATTTCATCTTCAATATGCGCTAAATCCATTTGATAAGCCACAAAATCTCTTTTGACAATATCTAATATTTGAAATTCGTCTACTGTGAACTCATCGATGCTAGCATTACCCGTCAAGCCACTTGCTATATAGGATGACTCAACATTTATTTCAAATTGATTGTTAAGGATTAGACCTGGTGCACCTGTGTCTAAAATATATGTACCAGATTGACCATTAAAATTCGCATCCACGAACATCAGTCCGCCGACCAATTTAAAAGGCGAGAAATTTGTTGAATTAGAATTGATTATGTGCGCCTGGTCACTTTCTATGCCCCCAAAGGAAAGTACGTTTTTGCTGGAAAGATTTTGTGCAGAAACTGACAACCACATAATGGCGCAGGCAGCCGCTAGGACTGATTTGAGCATAGTCTAAAATAAGAGTGTTATGTTAATTTGAGGGGACTTCCCAGGGGGAAGGAAGACAAGGGGGAAAATGTATCTAATTACTGTAATACCAATTTTGTGAATCAATCGGTATAAGTACAAAACCCATGAAAAAAGGGATTAGTTCCTAATAATTTTGATTAAACAAAATTAAATTAGGGGCGTACTTTGCTTAGCTATTCCAACGATAGGTATCGATATCTAATCCTGCAAGGTCTAATACTCTGTCTACCACGGTGTTCATAATCTCTTCTGCGCTTTGTGGCTTGCTATAAAAAGAAGGGACAGCTGGGCAGATTATACCACCTGCTAAGGTCACTGCACACATATTTTCAAGATGAATCAGGCTTAAAGGGGTCTCCCGAGGTACCAAAATTAACTTTCTTCTTTCCTTCAAAATCACATCCGCTGCACGGGTTGTCAGATCATTAGATATACCACTGGAGATGCGCCCAAGCACGCCCATAGAGCAAGGGCACACGATCATAGTGCCATACTTCGCTGATCCTGAGGCGAAAGGTGCATTAAAATCAGACTTTTTATACAGCGTGAAGTCGTATTCTTCATATGACTTTCCACCTATCTCTAATTCCCAATTATATTTAGCATTATCACTCATAACGATCCCAACATCAAGAACTTGATCTTTAAGTAAACTTAGTTTATCTAAAAGCAATTTTGCATACATTGATCCGCTTGAACCGCCTATGGCAACTACTATTTTGTGCTTCATAAAATGGTTTGTGTACTAGGTTTAATAGCTTTTTGGCTAATTTGTTGCAAGATTATAACTTTCTTGGCCAGACTAGTGTTTTTGCTGTGAATATATGATTTTAAATAAAAGTTAAAGCATTGCACTTTCCTTTATCTATCACACTTTAGTTCTATTTTGTACCTGATTTTAATAAGAAAAATATGAAATTTTTAAATTATAGCTTCTTTTTGAGCATGATTGCCTTAGTTAGCTTTGGATTTACTTCTTTTGATCCACCTGCTGATGAGGGAAAAGTCAAGTGGTTAAGCTGGGAAGAAGCTGCTAAATTGAATAAAACGAATCCTAAAAAGATCTTTGTAGATGTTTACACTGATTGGTGTGGCTGGTGCAAGGTGATGGATAAAAAGACTTTTTCTGACCCTAAGGTAGCTGCCTATTTGGACGAGCATTTTTACTCCGTCAAATTGGATGCAGAATCTAGAACAGCCATCGAGCACATGGGTACTACTTTTGAGTTTAGAGAGGTTCCTAGTTCAAAGAGAGGTGGTATTCACATGTTGGCTTACTCATTATTAGATGGCAAGATGAGCTACCCAACTGTTGTTACCTTAAATGAAAATTTTGAGCGTATCGCTATTTCTCCTGGTTATAAAGAAGCTCCAGCTATGCATACGGAACTTCAGTTCGCCGCTGAAGAGCACTATAAGAATTCTACTTTTAAGGAGTATATGGCTGGACAGAAAATATAGGTTTTAGGCATTAGGCAGATAACATTAATGATTTTGGGGTGTCCTCCAAAAAATGAAGAAAAGCCAATCTCGTCAAATGACAAGATTGGCTTTTCTTCATTTTTGGACGCCGGGCTCATCCGAGAGTCCGCGTTCGCTTCCGTCCCGCGAAGGAGCGTGACTGACTAGCAGAGCTAGCCATCTCTCCTATCCCTCACCCATCTTGAATAATGGTGAATTATGAATGATAAATTATGAACGCAAAAACGTAATATGCCATGAACTAAAATATTAAATCAACTCTAAGTATTAGACATGATCTTAGAATTAGTGGTCAAATAAACTGCTTTCATAGAAGTTAAAAGTTAGATACGAATATGGCATCGAGGTCGCAGACGCTCGACGAACCTTATTTTTTTTAACTAAAATCTAACGCCTATAACCTAAAACCTTCTAAAAAATCTATCCGCTAACTTTTAACTCTCAACTTTTAATTTTTAACTAAATTACAACTCCCGTAATTCCTTCGTCATCTCCACCAGCTCTAGCTTAAGCACTTCCGTATTTTCAATGGAACGGCTATCAAGCATTTTAAGGCTGAGTTCGTCAATAGTTTCGATGTATTCCTGTTCGTAGTCAATGAACGTCTTCATGCCTTCCATGTCGGCTACTTCATCGATGTTGGTTTCTTTGAGGGCTTCTAATTTTTCGCGTTTACTTTTTAAGTCTTCGGTAAGTTGGTGATTTTTGAAAATCTGATCTAGTTTGGATTCACAAAGTTTATAGAAATCAATTTTAGATTGTCGTAGTTTCTTTTCTTCTAGGAAGCCAGTTATTACTTTTTTTGTTTCGGTGCGGGCTTGGGGAGAAGCGTCGGGGTTATTGTCGAGTTTAGACTTGAGCTCATTGATATTGGAATTGATGCTTACCATCTCCTCGTTTAATGAGTCAATCTTATTTTGGCAATTTTCTTTCTGGATATCGAGCTTTCCTAGCAGGGTGGCATCGTATGCCTTTTGTCTTCTGTTCTGTTGAATTACTGAGACGTAGTAATAAATTAATCCAACAATAATCATCAGCGCTAGAGCCAACAATTTCAGAGGTGGTGGAGAAAATAAAAGTATCATGGCAAAGACAAGACCAACGGCGGCTAGTATCGGCTGAATATTACTTTTGTTCTTTTTTTTTGTCATGTCTATTTGAAAGCGTTAACTATCCAAAGATAAGGCAATTTCACTTATCTCTGCAACTACGAAAATGCTTCCACATATTAACACCAAATCTTGAGAATTAGCTTCAGATATAGCCATTTTCTTTCCTTTTTCGACGGAGGGCGCTATTTGGACTTTGTAGCCAGCTTTTTTAAGCTCATCTTTAAGTACTTCAGCACTCTTGGCTCTAGGTATCCTGGCTGCTACAGCATAGTAGAAGGCTTCCTTGGGTAGGTGCTTTAAGACCTTGGACAAGGGCTTATCGGAGACCATACCGAAAACTATATGTAAGTTTTCAAACTTAATTTTGTTGACTTCTGCAAAAAGTGCTTTAAGCCCATCTTCGTTATGGGCGCTGTCAGCTATAATGATCGGATCACTGCTTTGTAAGACTTGCATCCTACCAATGAAGTAGGTCTGCTTTTTGATTTTGCTTAATCCAGCCATTATTGCTTCGTTTGCAATGGGGCTGTAATGAGCGTTCCATAGATCAATCGCTCCAATGGAGGTAACCAAGTTTTTAAGCATGATCTCTCCTTTCAGATCGTAGTTTATATTCTGATAAACTAGTTCATCATTTTTATACAAATTGACTATAGATTGATCTATACGTTCATCAATAACTTTTGCTTTCCAAAGTTGATCTGCGAATACAATAGGCGATTTAAGTAACATTGCTTTACCTGTAAAGACAGAAGCTATCTCAGCTTGGGTCTGACCAATGATCACGGGTACATTTACTTTGATAATGCCAGCTTTTTCACCTGCTATCTCGGGAAGGGTATCCCCTAGCATATCTTGATGATCATAACTGATATTGGTTATCACAGATAAGGCGGGTCGAATAATATTGGTAGAGTCTAATCTTCCACCTAATCCTGTTTCAATAATCGCAATATCTACTTTCTGATCTGCAAAGTATTGGAAAGCCATGGCGACCATGAGTTCAAAAAAGCTGGGTTTGATTATTTCTATTTGTGGTTTTACTTGATCGATGAAATCAACTATCGTTTGTTTTGGTATAAGCTTATTTCCTATTTTGATTCTCTCTCTCAGATCTAAGTAATGCGGAGAAGTGTACACACCTACTTTGTAACCTGCTGACTGAAAAATGGAGGACAGAATATGCGTCACACTCCCCTTTCCATTAGTACCAGCAATGTGTATGGAAGTGAATTTCTCTTGTGGATTATATAATGAATCACACAGTGCAATAATATTCGTAAGGTCTTTTTTGAATGCGGAAGCTCCTTGTCTTTGGAACATGGGCAACTGCTGGTACAGAAAATCGAGTACCTCTTTGTAACTCGAATCCATAAGCCTTATTTTACTTTGAAATCATAAGTGATCGTGCCACAGGTCTCATCTGATATACCGGATTTGAAAGACCATTTTCGAGCATTCTCAACAGCTAATTTGATGAGTTCCGCGTCTTGGGTAGTGGATCCTTTTTGGGTAAAGTTAACCGACTGTACTGAACCTGTTGCGTTAATACAAACTTTCACTACTACCGTACCCGTCTTATTGCTATTATCAGATATACCAGGGCCACTACCGCCTCTATTACTAAGGCCTCCCCCTATTCTGCCACTGCCTGTGCTTAATCCTTTGAGTGCATCAGCGTTTGGATCACCATTAGGGACACCCTGATTACCTTCTTTACCCCCATCTCCCTTCCCAAAAGCATCAGTAAGTGAACTCTTAAAATCAGACGTAGCTTTTGCTTCTTTAGCCGCTTTCTCCTCCCTAGCTGATTCCGCTAGTTCCGCTGCTCTTGCTTTTACCTTCTGCACTCTTTCTGATTCTCTTTGAGCAGCTAACTCTTGTGCCTTCTTGTCTGATTCAGCTTTTGCGAGTGCATCGGCTTTAGCTTTTTTGTCTGCTTTCTCTTTTGCTTCTTGTTTCTGAAGTGCTATAGCTTCGTTCTTGGCAGCAATTACTTTTTCATCGATAGGGGTTTTGACTTCTTTCGGTTTTTCTTTCGGCTTCGGTTTCGGTTTGGTTTCTTTCTTGACTGCATTCGCCTTTGGCCTTTTTTCAGGCTTGTTAGGTTTTGTCTTTTCTTCTACTGGCTTAGCAGAAGGTGGTGGTGCTCCTGTCCCTCCTTGACCCGCTTCAGGATCTCCGAAACTCACTAGCAAGCCAGGCTGACCTGGTGGAGGATTTTGATAAGAGAAAAAAGGTAGTAGTAAAAGCAATAAGAATAATAACATAATCACACCCGTGTAAGTCTTTGCTTTACGTCTGTCTTGCAGTGTACTATGTAAGAAATTGTTCATGATTGAGATAAAATGTAAACGTCTGATTATATAACGTATACGTTCGCTGTAAAGATATATATATTATAACTATAATAAGAATTTGATTGCGTACAAATCGGTTTTTAGTGTATTGTCCGTAGTCTTATGGAAGTCTTTTTATTATCCTTTTGGCAGAAGTAGTGTTTGGTTTATTACGTCCTTTCAGGACTTGCAATCTCTATTTTTATTAAAATAGGGCTTACGCCCTATCTTACCCTTCCATGGTTTATTAAATTTTAAATTGACTATCCACTTGTTGTACACCAATAACTTATCGGTAACGTAATTAGATTTAGTATACCGTATTCGGGTAGTCCGAATAATTAATTATAGCTCCGATAGGAGCAACCTGTTGGTAGCAGATATGTGATCTGGCCTATATCATAGCTCCATCGGAGCGTCCTGTACTCAGCTAGTATGCAAGTGTCAGAGTTGTAAGAGACCGCACCTACGGAGCTAAAAAAAGCGTCTTCTTAGCATTTGTTCTACCAACAGGTCGCACCCATGGCGCTAAAATCTGCCTAATTATATGGATTATCCATTTTTAGACACCAACATCTTATCAAATAGCGTATTTATATTTAGTGTACAATATGCGGATAGTCACTAATTTTAATATACCCTAGTCTTTACTTTGGTGATCAAAAAATTCACTATAAAATAAGAGCATTTAAAATTTTAATTGTTTGTGTTGTTGAGTCAGGGATAGTAGTGATGCGAGTTTTTACGAGGAGTCACGAGTTTTTTCACTCGGGACGGAAGCGAAGCGGACTCATGAATAGCCCGCCCGATGGAGCAAAAAATTGTCTGGCTATGTGCGTTGTTTTTTTTGCGTATTCGGGGACTCCCAAAATATTATTCTGAAGCTGCCAGAACAGTTTCGACATTGTATCTCATAGCTAAGTCCATGACTCTAACTACCTTTTCTACGGGAGCCTCTTTGCTAGGTGCGATAATAAAACGTTCACCTTTCATACCTTTGATCAAATCTGAAAGTGCACTATCCTTGATCGATACGCCCTGGTATTTATATGAGCCATTACTGGAGATACTGATCTTTTGTAGACTCTTTGAAGTACTTGCTGGGACATTAGTCTTACCAGGCATTTTGAGATTCAATGCATTTGGGGATACCAATGAAGATGTCAACATGAAAAATATCAACAGCAAAAATATGATATCTGTCAATGAAGACATACTGAACTCAGCGCTTACTTTACCTCTTTTCTTTAAGCCCATAATCTACTCCGTTGGTTGTGTGGCAATAATCGCCTTCATTTGTAATTCAGCTGCAGCAGCCATCAGCATGGAAACCTTTTTGAAAGGCACTCCTACTTCTGCGACTATAGTTATGGTCGCGTTGTCTCTATTTTCGATTGAGCCCAATGCTGGCTTTATCTTACGTATGATATCATTGGCGGTCTTGACCATACTTTCTTTACCGTCCACATTGAGCTTGATTTCTCCGCTCGCACGAACCTGCGCAGTAATATTGGTCGGTGCCACCGTAGTAGAATCCGAAACGGGCAATTCGTAAGGGTCAATAACCACAAGCTTAGAGGTCAACATGAAAAATATCAACAATAGAAAGATGATATCCGTCAAAGAAGACATACTAAATTCCGCACTTACCTTACCTCTTTTCTTTAAGCCCATAGCTTGTACATTTTATGCAGAAGGTTCTTGTAATAAATCCATGAACTCCGTCGTAGAACGCTCCATGTTATATACTGCGTGCTCGACCTTACCTACCAAGAGGTTGTAGCCAACGAATGCGAAAATACCGATCAATAATCCAAATGCTGTTGTCAGCAATGCTTGATAAATACCCCCTGCCAGTACTTGAGGTCCAACATTATCGGCAGTAGACATCTCGTAAAATGCCAGAATCATACCCGTCACCGTACCGAAGAAACCAATCATCGGAGCAGCACCCGCGATAGAAGCAAGCGTTGATAAATTCTTTTCTAATTTGAATATTTCTAGGTTACCTACATTTTCGATAGCAGCGTCAATGTCTCTCAATGGGCGACCAATTCTCTGTAAACCTTTTTCAACCATCCTAGCTGTTGGTGTATTGGTCGTAGTGCAAAGTGCTTTTGCTCCAGCAATATTACCAGCCGTGACGCTTGATCTAATATTATTCATGAAATTCTCATCCACCTTAGTTGCTTTCTTAATGGTCATGTAACGTTCGATGAAAATATATGTCCCGATAGCAGAAAGAATAATCAATATAGTTAAGATAGCTAACCCAAGCACACCACTATTAAGAATGACGTCTAAGATGCTTTGTGATACTTCTTCTTCGGCAGCGTCCGATTGAAAGAAAAATAAGAACAAGGGTTGGAATTTCATAGAATGTAATTTGATCGTCGAATGATAGCGTATTCATACGTTTGGATGTATGAACGCTCTTAAAAGCCCACAAATTATTAATTGATGTCAAATAAATTCAATAATTCATAGAATAATTATTTAATATATATTTTTCCAGCGAAAATTCGCTATTTTCGCACGAATAGCCCACTTATTCCTAAAACACTGAACATATTCTGGACGTTATCTATAGTCTATAACATTTATATAAAAAATTTAAAATATCATTCATGATTGAAAATCCAGTTGTTAGTAAAACTTCAAGTACTACTGCAAAGAATACTAAGCCACGAAACATCAAGAAAGCTACCGTCCTTGGTTCTGGTTTGATGGGTATGGGGATTGCAGCCCATTTAGCCAATGTCGGAGTTGAAGTACTTCTATTAGATATCGTTCCTTTTGACTTAACTGATGAGCAAAAGAAAGTCCCTGCCATGCGAAATAAGCTGGCAAACGGTGCTCTAAAGGCGGCTCTAAAATCTACTCGAATAGAACCATTTTATAAAAAGGATTTTGCTAAAAGAGTTACAACTGGAAACTTTGATGACGATATGGAAAAGATATCTGATTCGGATTGGATTATAGAGGTGGTAGTTGAAAGGTTGGATATCAAAAAGCAAGTTTTTGATAATGTAGAAAAGCACAGAAAGCCTGGCTCGCTAATCACATCTAATACCTCGGGTATACCAATACATATGATGTTGGAGGGTAGATCGGATGACTTTAAAAAGCACTTCTGCGGTACACACTTTTTCAATCCACCGAGATATATGCGATTGTTTGAGGTAATCCCTAGCCCAAAGACGGATCCTGCGGTGATTGACTTCTTCATGGATTATGGTGATAAGTATTTAGGGAAGCAAACAGTACTCGCAAAAGATACGCCTGCGTTCGTAGCGAATCGTGTCGGTGTATATGCAATGGCCAAGATATACCAATTGACAGAAGAGCTTGGATTAAGCATTTCTGAGGTAGATAAATTAACTGGGCCTGCGATCGGAAGACCTAAGACGGGTACTTTTAGATTGGGTGACTTGGTCGGTCATGATACATCTGCGAAAGTGATCGCTGGTATCAAGGATAATTGCCCAAATGATGAACAAGCGGCTACTTTCGTGATCCCTAAGTATTATGAGTTCCTATTAGAAAATAAATTCTTAGGTGACAAGACGGGTCAAGGTTTTTATAAGAAAACTAAAGAAAAGGACGAAAATGGAAGAAAGATTATTTTAGGGCTTGACTTGAAGACTTTAGAATATAAGCCTACCGAGAGACCGAACCTACCCTCTTTGAAGGCTGCTAAGGATATTGAAAATTTAGGAAAGCGCGTTAACGCTTTTGTTGATGCAGATGATAAAGGAGGTGAATTGGTCAAGCGTTCTCTAGGAGGATTGTTTGCATACGTAAGTAATCGAATTCCTGAAATAGCAGATGATTTGTACAGCATAGATGATGCGCTTCGTGCAGGTTTTGCTTGGGAAGTTGGCCCTTTCGAATATTGGGATATGGTCGGCATTTCTAAGGGGATTAAGATTGCTGAGGCGGATGGACAAACTGTCGCTCAATGGGTAAAGGATATGGTAGCTGCAGGGCACGAATCCTTTTATACGACTATCGAAAATAAAAGACATTACTATTCTGTTTCTGCGAAAAATTATAGACAGATACCAGGTGCCGATGAATTTATCATACTAGATACGATAAGAGATAAGGCTCCTGTCAATAAGACGAGTGAAACTATACTGCATGATATCGGAGACGGGGTGCTTTGTTTAGAATTTACTTCTAAAATGAACTCACTTGGTGAAGGAGTGCTTAAAGGGATCAACGAAGCGATCACTATAGCGGAAGAGCAAGGCTGGAAAGGTCTAGTCATCGGAAATGATGCGACCAACTTCACAGTAGGTGCCAACTTAATGATGGTCGGTATGATGGCCATGCAAGGAGAATGGGAGCAGATGAATTTTGCTGTTAAAACATTTCAAGATACCATAATGAGATGCAGATATTCTTCCGTACCCGTGGTAGCGGCTACGCAAGGATATGTATTCGGTGGTGGATGTGAAATGATCATGCACTGTGATGCTGCGATGTGTGCAGCGGAAAGTTATATTGGTTTGGTGGAAGTAGGTGTTGGATTAATTCCAGGCGGAGCAGGTACCAAAGAGTTTGCAGTGAGGGCTTCTGATGCTTTCTTTGCGGGTGATGTACAGATGCCTACATTAATAGATAAGACTTTGACAATTGCACAAGCGAAGGTAGCTACTTCAGCGCCTCAGGCTTTTGATATGGGTTACTTACTAGAGAAGAAAGATCATGTGGTGATGAACGCTAAACGAAATATCATGGAAGCGAAAGTAAAGGTGATCGAGCTATCTAGAAATTATCGTCAACCGATCATGCGTAAGGATATTACAGTGATGGGTCGTGCAGGTATTGCCGCAATTTACTCAGCAGCTAATGAATTAATCTTAGGGAATTATGCTTCGGAACACGATGTCAAAATAGCGAAAAAATTGGCATATGTGATATGTGGTGGTGATCTGACTGGTCAGCAGCAAGTGTCGGAGCAGTATCTACTAGACATAGAAAGAGAAGCATTTATCTCTCTAGCTGGCGAAAAGAAAACACAGGAAAGAATTTCGCATATGTTACAAACCAATAAGCCACTTAGAAACTAATCAGAGTAGTCTTCACAGTGATTAATTAATAGACAAAAAGAAAAAAATGTATATCATAAAAGCATATAGAAGTCCAGTTGGAAAAGCTGGCAGAGGTTCTTTAAAAAATTATCGTTCTGATGATCTGGCGGTGGAAGTGATCAATCACTTAATGGCGCAAGTACCTGAAATACCAAAAGAGTTGGTGGATGATGTTATTGTAGGCTGCGCCAATCCGGAAGGTGAACAAGGCTTGCAAATAGGACGCATGATCTCCGTGCGAGCACTTGGTAAGGAGGTTCCTGGTATCACGATCAATAGATATTGTGCTTCTGGATTAGAGGCGGTTGCGATGGCTTGCGGTAAGATTGCTGCGGGTATGGGCGATATCTTCATAGCTGGTGGAACGGAGAGTATGAGTATGATTCCGATGACTGGATATAAGTTTGCTCCTTCCTATAAGGTAGCTGCAAGTACGCCAAACTACATGGTGAGTATGGGTGCGACTGCGGAGGCGGTTGCAAAGAAGTATGAAGTGACTAGAGATCAAGCGGATGAATTCGCTTATAATTCTCATGTGAAGGCTGCAGCGGCGATTGATGCTGGTAAGTTCGACGATGAGATTGTGCCTATCACCGTTAAGGAAGTCTTTGTAAAAGATGATAAGAGACAGGAGAAGGAATTTGAATTTAAGATGGATGAGGGTGTGCGACGAAGTACTACAGTGGAAGCTTTAGGTGGTTTGCGTGCTGTATTCAAAAATGGCGGAGTAGTAACTGCAGGTAACTCTTCACAGACTTCTGATGGTGCTTCTTTTGTGTTGGTTGTAAGTGAAAAAATAGTGAAGCAATTCAACTTAACTCCGATTGCAAGAATGGTGGGATGTACCTCAGCTGGTGTTGATCCATTATATATGGGTATTGGTCCATGTGCAGCGATTCCAAAGGTTTTGAAGCAAATTGATTTGAAGTTAAACGATATTGATTTGGTGGAGTTGAATGAGGCATTTGCTACTCAAGCGTTGGCTGTCATTAATACGGTTGGTATAGATCCTAATATTGTAAATGTGAATGGTGGTGCCATCGCATTAGGTCATCCTCTGGGTTGTACGGGTGCTAAGTTGTCGACACAGTTGTTTAACGAGATGCGCAGACGTGGTAATAAGTACGGTATGGTTACGGCTTGTGTAGGTGGTGGCCAGGGTATCGCCGGTGTATATGAGTTTTTGAATTAGACTCTTTTTGAGAGTAAGTTATATGAAAAGGGCTGGTCTTTGGTGATCAGTCCTTTTTTTGTGTTTGCTTTATGACGGATTGTTTGAGCAGTTCACATGAGCGTTTCGCAAGCGCAGTTCGCATGAGCGTTTCCCGCCTCTACGAGTCGGACAGGCGTTAAACCCCTAAAAGGACCTGAGGGCTAAGCTTGCGCGTATAAGTTACCTAAGCTTCTCTTATTCGTTCTTTTAACACCGTAGGCATCGTAGGGCTAAGCCAGCGTGGTCGAGGCACCGTAGAAAAGGATCTCGCGTCAACTGCATTAACAATTTTCCATTTACAATTATTTAGGTACCAAAGCTTCTTATACGCGTTTTTTCAACAGCGTTGAGCTAAGCTATTGGATCGAGACACCGTAGGAGAAGGCTACTGTGCCTTCGATGGTTTCCCACCACTATGAGTCGGACAGGCGTCGGCATTAGAGTTGATGTGTATTAGTTATATGCAATGAGCATCTCTCTCAACCTCGTTCAAGATGCAATCAAAAATAAAAACATTTTTATTTTCATAGGTTAATAGAGCTGCCCTATTATCTTTCTTTTGCCATTAGAATTAGTAATTTTGCGTCATGAGAAAAAAACCATTGATATTGGTCACCAATGATGACGGGATCACCGCGGGCGGGATCAAACAATTGATCGAAATATCGAGTGAATTTGGAGAGGTAGTGGTAGTAGCGCCTAATTCACCACAATCTGCAAAAGGACATGCCATCACTATCTATGATCCATTGAGATTGAATGAAGTAGACATATTTGACGGAATCAAAGCTTATGAGTGTTCTGGCACACCAGTGGATTGTGTCAAACTTGCAAAGCATCATGTGTTGAAAGGGCGAAAAGTAGACCTTTGTGTATCAGGAATTAATCACGGTTCTAATGCCTCTATCAATATTGTATATAGTGGCACCATGTCAGCGGCGATGGAAGCTAGTTTAGAAGGTATTGATGCGATTGGATTTTCGCTTTTGGATTTTTCCTCAAAAGCTGATTTTAGTCAAGGCGCACCCTTTATCAGACAGATCATCAAAGACCATTTAGACGTAGGAAGAAGTGAGGGCACTTTAATCAATGTAAATATTCCAAAACATAAAACCGAAGACATCAAAGGCATCAAGGTTTGTCGACAAGCTAGGGGTACATGGCAAGAGAACTATAAGCAAGCACAAGATCCATCGGGTCGAGATTACTTTTGGTTGTCTGGTGATTTTATAAATGAGGACCACAGTGAGGACACTGATCTTTGGGCTTTGGAAAATGGTTATATTTCCGTGGTTCCATCTACATTTGATTTGACCAAATATGATGAGTTAGACTACTTCAAGAGATTAGAAGATATTAGAATCTAAATAGTTCATTTTTTAAAACTGATAAGACATGGATTTTAAAGACAGTATCATAACGGGTATTATTATAGGTATCATCACACCATTGGCGGCATGGTTTATAGTCAAGTTTGGGTTCGACATGCTGGGTAACTTAAATTCCAGAAGTGAATTTGGATCCACACCTACATGGCGTCCAAGAACATTGGCCTTGATTTCTTTGTGCTTCAATCTCATTCCTTTTCAGATAGCAAAAGTAAAACGATACGACAAGACATTACGAGGTATTGTCTTCCCAACCATTATCTATGTAGCCATTTGGTTCCTATATTTCAAAGGTGAATTTTTAGGCGCTAGCTACTAAGATAAGGTAATAATGAAGTACTACATCATAGCTGGTGAAGCCTCAGGCGACTTACACGGAGCCAATCTTATCAAAGCTCTATGTGAGTTGGATAGTTCGGCTGACGTGCGTGCATGGGGCGGAGAT
>Ga0114957_1001228_pt1 | contig 29040 bp, 23 predicted proteins | sample BantaG_FD_87175 | JGI IMG/M metagenome (GOLD analysis project Ga0114957, IMG submission 87175) | Marine algal microbial communities from Bantry Bay, Ireland - BantryBay_4 metaG | ecosystem: Host-associated > Algae > Red algae > Unclassified | place: Bantry Bay, Ireland | collected 2014-11-21
CCCTTCGCCCCGCCGCCGCTCCGGTCGCCCTCCGGGCTCCCTGCGCGGCGGCGGGGCGAAGGAACCCCGGCGATCACCTTAGCGGGAGCCATTCGGCGCCCAGCGCATGGGGTCCACTTCACCTGGCGGCCCGAGTCCGTGTCGTCGGGGTCGGTGACGACGGAGCGGCCCAAGGCGTCGGTGGTGCTGATCACGCGGCCGGCTTCATAGGAGTGCTTACCCTTAACGAAACATAGCCGGGATGCGTATCTCCCGACAAAGTTCGTTTGAACTGGGAATGATAACGAAACCCATTTCTTGCTTGTCAAAACTAGCCGTACCTGGCGACAAAGCAAGAGTTATCTTCAAAACATTATTCGAAGATTTAGCCAATAAAGCGTCTGGTTGCCGACGAATCAACGACTGGATTCGGTCACTTTGCTCTGTCATATACCGTGACACCCGCACAGACACACCTTCATCCGAAAAAACGGCGTTCTCAATTAGGTATTCACAATCTCCCGGAGGTAGTCGGACGGTCACGAGATGAGAAGACGATCCACCTAAGGCAATATTTCGTATTACAATTACATCTGGCGAAAATTTAATCCGATTCGCAAGATCACCATCGACATCAAATGGCTCTATTTCAAGCGTGTGAGCTATGCCTACCTCCCCCACCACCCCAACCACGCTGACCGTCGCCTTTGAATAAAGACTCTTCTCCCGATCATACGTAACACGTAGCACAGCACTATCTCCCGCCGGAATGGCCTTAGCAGATATCGAAGCAGCCGTGCACCCACAACTAACGACCGGGTCTTTCAAGACTAAATCTCTACCAAATTTATTCGTTATGACATATCGAATTTCAAAAACCTCATCTTCAGTATCACTCGATGCAAGCGTTTCTGGAACAGAGAAGCATTCCGAAAAACTAACTACAGTATGTTGCACATCACTCACTCCGCATGCGATCGCAACCAACAACTGGACCGCTACGAAACAACAAGTCAGCGGCCGACATAATCTTCCGCGAGAAACAAATTTAGAAAACATCAACCAGCTAGGCATCAATTTGAAATTCCTCGCCGGCGAACCGCTCTAATTGCAAAAAAAACAATCAAAAGCAAGAAGGATGACAATAAAAAAACCGTTACAATTCTAGAAATTCCAGCAGACTTATGATGACTAGCCGTCGGTGCCCGCGAAGGATCGAGGGTAGAACTCAACGGCGAAGACAAAGATCCGTCCGATCCCCATCCTCCCATATCGGAATCGATATCAATTGGGCGATCTTCTAAACTCACCAAATCGCTAATCAGGCTCTGCGGAGAGTGGAAGTAGCGAATATCTACTATCTGATCATTGATGATATCGCCATCTTGCAAACCAAGATTAGACACGTCGAAACGGCTATCCGGAATCGGTCTATTCACGGCATTGCGGACAAAACTGATCTCTTTTGCGATTTGAGGAACATATTCGCCGTTGACAGCCAAGGTCGTTGAATGATTCATTCTAGAAATGACGAAAACTCCCGACTCTTTTTCGTACTCCCAACTCGTTTTACTCGCAGGCCCAGTCCCATCGGTTCGCCCTCCCGCGAAGTCCAATACCATTCCGGATGATTCATCAAATGTATAAACCGCCTCGTCTACACCACGCAGGACTCTTACCGCAACTCGCCCATCTTTCGGCCCGGTAACCCTAATGGTACTTAGTATGCGAGAATTTTCCATTTCCGAAATTCCGCGTAAATACCTTCCCATGTGCAACCCATACGGAGAAAGAAGTTTTCTGGGGAAAAACGACTTCTCGCTTTGCAGGTTGTGGGCGTTGCCCCGAACGTCAACAACTAAAATACGCGCGCCCGATGAATCCGACAGCCTGTAGACCTTTCCATCATGGCGTAATTCACCGTGGATGAAATCGCCCCCATCAGTCTTAACCCCATCGCTCCAAACAGACATATCGCTTGACGACAGTATGCTATGCGAGAAACTAACGACACCACGACGCTCGACCTTATCTCCCGAACTTTCCGGAGTATATTCAAAATCTACTATTGCCTCTCCCTCCCAAGTCTCTAGCAAGTCGAAGTTCGATTCCCAAAGATCCGCCAGACGCCGCACTGCAATTTTGGAATCTTCAACGCTAAGAGTACCCCCCCAAGCAGCTGGCTGACAACAAAAAACGGCTAAGAAACAAGTGGCCAGTAGGGCGGTGTTTTTCACGTCATTACTTCATTTGGAAAATGGAGTGCAAGAGTACATTCATTCACAAGTATGATTGTGATAGAAACTCCTAAATTCATCTGTTTCGACCTGTGTTACGTCGTAGCACGAATTGTCGGGCATCGCATCACACTGCATATCGGGCGAACAGAAGGCATCCGGAATTGACGGCCCTCTAACGCAGCCAATCTTGACCTCACAAAACACGCCCGTGGGTTGTGTTTTACAGTGCCCAGTCGTTCCCGCAGCACAGCCAGTCCATGCTGCGGCAGTTCCCCGCCAGAAGATATGACGAGCCCCGGCTGCTGGATCAGAACTATCAGTCCCACAGGGAGGGCAACTGTAACCATCGCCAAACCCCTCGCATGAATGCGGCAAATTGTTGTTCGGGTGGCCGAGAGCGCAGTCGCACGCCGAAGCCAAGGCTCCAGAGGGAACTAAAGTCCACGAAAGGATGGTTACACTTAGAACGCACAGTGCAAAAAGAAAACGGCCACTTGTCTTTGTTAACACTCTTGAGCTCCTCGCTAGATTAAGGTTGTGTGTGTTGATCGCTTGCGTCCCCGTTTTTGTAACCAGCATCGCGGAATATGTCAACCCCGATGAGACGAGGAGCAGGGTGAAGACATTTAGCCTGAACCCAGTTTTCCCTTTGGCTTCCCCTGCGGTGGCAGCAAAATAGGCACCACGACCTCCCCGCCGGGCCCGGCGATCCAATCTAGACCCTGACGGAAGGCGGCGGCATGGATGCTCACCCGCTCGGCGGTATCTTGCGCTATTTTGAATCGGTGCCCGATCCGCGACGTAATAACGCCAGCTACTCGCTGGCCCAACTGCTCACACTCACCCTCATGGGCGTGCTCTGCCGCTGCGAGGACTACGAAGACATCGCCGACTGGGTCCACCTGCGGCGGGACTGGTTGACCGACCTGCTGGGCCTGCCGCCGGGCCGAACTCCCTGCGCCAAAACCTTTGAACGCCTCTTCTGCCGGCTACAGCCCCGGCCGCTGCTGGACTGCTTCATCCGGCTGACCGACGCCTTGGCCGAGCGTCAACCCGGCCGACTGGTGGCTATGACGGCAAGACGTTGCGGGGCTCGTTCGACAACGCCCACCGCACGCTGCCGATCCATCTGGTCCACGCCTGGGACCAAGCCAACGGCTTGCTGCTGGGTCAGGTCGCCGTGGACCAGAAGAGCAACGAAATCACCGCGGTCCCGGCCCTGCTGGAGCTTCTGGACTTGGAGGGAGCGGTCGTCAGCCTCGACGCGATGCACGGCCTGCCGCAGACAGCGCAGGCGATCTTGGACCGTAACGCGGACTACTTGCTGGCCATCAAAAACGACCAGCGACGGTTCACTCAGGACCTCAAGCTCTTCTTCGAAGACGCCATCGAGATGGACGATCCGGGCCTGCTGACGTTCACCCACGAACCCGACAGCGGCCACGGCCGGCTGGACGAGCGTGAGGTCTGGGGGCGGCAGCGGGGCCAGGCGGCAGCGGGGCGGCAGCGGGGCGGCAGCGGGGCCAGGCCTTGCAAGGGGGGGCCAAGGGGCCAGGCCTTGGAAAAAAGCCGCAAACGTCAATCGCCAACCGGAGGGGCCAAGGGGCCAGGCCTTGGAGGGGCCAAGGGGCCAGGCCTTGCAAAGGGGCCAAGGGGCCAGGGGCCAAGGGGGGCCAAGGGGCCAGGCCTTGCAAAAAGGTGGGTGCAGGGGCCAAGGGGCCAGGCCTTGCAAAAAGGTGGGTGGGCCAAGGGGCCAGGCCTTGCAGGGGCCAAGGGGCCAGGCCTTGCAAAAAGGTGGGTGGGCCAAGGGGCCAGGCCTTGCAAAAAGGGGGCCAAGGGGTGGGCCAAGGGGCCGGTGGGCCAAGGGGCCAGGCCTTGCAAAAAGGGGGCCAAGGGGCCAAGCCTTGGGGCCAAGAGGCCAAGCCTTGCAAAAAGGCCGTAAACGTCAATCACCAACCGGGGCGATGGGTCTGTCTCCCGGGTTTTCATACTTGCGCCCCCAAAACCGTGCGGCTGGTCCAACGCAACAAGCCGCAAAACGCGGCCGGCCAGTTCGATTCTTGTTTTTCAAAGACTCCCTCGCATCGCAGCCCTGTCCTTGTTAGCCCACCCTGGCCATTGCCTTGCCGGGTGGATACACCTTCCAAGCCTCTTCGCTCAATCGCTCAAACACATTTTTTGCCGAGAGGTTGAGGCTGGCCTTGCCTTCTCGGATCCGCCGGGCTGCAGCGTCCAGATACTTCAGGTACCGCGCAAGTGTCATGCCGGGGAGCAGGCTACGCCGTAGGTTGTGCGGTGCTCGATCGTCACCGGCGTCGCCAAGACTGAGGAGCCCTACCTGCCAACATCCATGAGACAATAAGTCAGATCTCCCCAAGGGCGACAAGGACACCTCATGGACCCCACCCAGACCACGAACAACTCACCTCCTCCCGCTTCCCCGCCGGCCCCCGCGGCCGGTGAGCGCAGCGAACCGGCCGCGGGGGCCGGCGGGGAAGCGGGCGACAAGCCGTCGCCTCACGCCAAGCCCAAACGGCGCTACTTCAAGGCTGCCTACAAGCTCTCAATTCTTGAAAAGCTCGACCAGGCGACCGAGCCGGGGGCGGTCGCCCTCATCCTCCGCCAGGAGGGGCTCTACTCGTCACACATCACCGACTGGCGGCGCTGGCGTGACCGCGTCAACCGGGGAGAGCCCGCTGTCGTCAAGCGGCCGGCCGGGGTCAGCCGGGCCGAGTTCGAGAAGCTTCAACGCGAGAACGCCGGGTTACAGAAGAAGCTCGACCAGGCCCGCATGCTGATCGAGCTCCAAAAAAAACTCAGCCTGGCGATGGAGAACATCAGCGACGGGGACGCGCCGTGAAGATCATCCAGCAACACCAAAGGACCGCGGCACGGCAGCTGCCGATTAATGCGCTATGCGAAGCGCTCAAGCTTCCACGGGCAACGTACTACCGCGCGGTGGCGCCTCCCAAGCCAGCGCCCGCGTCGCCGTCGGTCAAGCACGTCCCGCGTCGCCTGAATGTCGATGAACGCCAGCATGTACTCGCGACGCTCTGCAGCCCGGAGTTCGGCGAAAAGCCTCCCGCTCAGGTCTACGCCCGCCTGCTGGAGCGTGGCGTCATGCTCTGCTCGGAACGCACGATGTACCGTGTTCTGAAGGAAAACGAGGCCGTGCGGGAACGCCGGCCCCAGCGAGAACATCCCAAGCGGGTCAAGCCGCAGCTGACGGCCACCGGCCCCAATCAGGTCTGGACCTGGGACATCACCAAGATCAAAGGGCCCGGCCGCGGCGAGTTCTACTACCTCTATGTCGTGCTGGATCTCTACAGCCGGTACGTCGTCGCGTGGAAGCTCGCCGCGACCGAGAGCAGCGTCCACGCCCAGGCGTTGTTCCGCCACGCGGTGACGACCCAGGGAATCGACCCTGGCACCGTGACGGTGCATGCCGACAACGGCAGCGTGATGAAGGGCTACGGTCTTGCCGCGGTGTTCGAGGAGTTGGGCGTGTCCCGTTCGTTCAGCCGGCCGCGGGTGAGCAACGACAATCCGATGAGCGAGTCGCAGTTCAAGACGACCAAGTGGCACCCCGGATACCCGGGACGCTTCAAGAGCCTGCACTCGGCCCGTGGATACTTCGAGACGTTCATGACCTGGTACAACCGCAGGCACCACCACAGCAGCCTCGCGTTGTTCACGCCGTCGGCGGTACATCACGGCGAGCACCTGGCCATCCAGAAGGTTCGGCAGGCGGCGCTCGACGCCCGCTACAACGCGAACCCCGAGCGGTTCGTGAAGGGCCCGCCTCAGGCGCCGTGCGTGCCCGCGGTGGTCGAGATCAATCCCGAGAAGCAGGTCGCTGTCACGACCGATCAAGTGACGCCTACGAACCACCCAGAACTGGCGGCTGACGCCGCCTGAAGGTCAGAACTTTTTTCTAAAAGTGTCTCAAAGTTGTTGACAGGTTCCGGAGCCAGCGGTCGCGAGCGTGCAGGTTGCGATCGGTCGGCTGGGACCTGCTCGCCTCGCCGTTGGGGGTAACACCTCCGGCCGTTTGACGCCAAGCAGCCAGCCGCGTCTCCAACGACGTATCGCGTCCGTGCTCCGGCACTTCGACAAGCCCTGCGGCGTGCGGGTTGAGGTCGATGTAGGCCAGCATGGCCAACACACTGGCGTCGCCTTCCGCTCGGCTGATCTTGCAACGCCCTTGCCAGAACGCGCCGCGTTCTCCCCAGCGTCGGTTCAGCCGCTCGGCGATCGGTTGCTTCAGGTCTTTCACGAACTGGCTGAAGCTGCACAGCTTCTTCCGGTGTGCCGTCACCCAATCTGGTCGGCTTGCATGCGTCGTCAGCCACGCGTCGTCCGCGCCCGCGACCCGACGGGGCGGATGCAAGGCAAACCAGCGACGCGCCACCTCAACCCCGCTCCACGCCGTGGCGGCATCGGCATCGATCCGCACCAAGAGATGCAGGTGGTTGTCCATCATCGCGAAGCCGCCGACCTGAACCGCGGTGCTTGCGGTCAAGCGTTGTAACTGGCTCGCGATCAGTTGTTTGGGTGTAGGCCCCGGCTTTTCTTCCTCGGCCCGATTTTCTGGATCTGCCAGTAGATGCAAACCGCGCGTACAACGCGTACGAACGTGAAAGATCCCCGAGGGGTTGTGAAGCTGGTCTTGTCGTCTCTGACGGGGCATGCATTGATGCTATCAAAAACCTAACGCACGTCAAGGGCAATTCCGGTTCACGGTCATCGGCCTGCAAGATCTGCAAGGCTTGGCCCCGTCCGCCGCCTGGCCCCGTCCGCCGCCTGCAAGGCTTGGCCCCGTCCGCCGCCAAGATCTGCAAGGCTTGGCCCCGTCCGCCGCCTCAAGGCTTGGCCCCGTCCGCCGCCTGCAAGGCTTGGCCCCGTCCGCCGCCAAGATCTGCAAGGCTTGGCCCCGTCCGCCGCCTGCAAGGCTTGGCCCCGTCCGCCGCCCCGTCCGCCGCCCCGTCCGCCGCCTGCAAGGCTCGGCCCCGTCCGCCGCCAAGGCCAATGATTTCAAGCCGGTGGGAACCCCTCGCCCACGATCCAAGCCGGGGCTTGGTCCGCGGTTTGACCCCGGGCCGTGGGGCGGGGCTTTGGACTTGTCGGCGGCGTGCGCCCGCGACGCGGGTGCTTGAAGCCGACGCCCCCCGCGTTCCTGTGCGAGCGACCGCCTGTCGCCGAACAACCAAGACACGGCGCCCGCTCCGCGAACCCGGACGACCAAGCCAACGCGTGCTTCGTTGAAAGACTAAAGCCGCTGGCGTCTGACAACCCCGGATATCGGTTCTGTCGATCGACTGGCCCTCGCCGAGCGGGCGCCGTGTCTTTGTTCCGAGTGCGGGTGAGTCGCGCCGTGGAACATGCGTTGTGTCCCAGAGTGCTTCCCGCCCACGGGCCCGGCGATGGCCTGACAAGTCCAAAGGCTCGCGGCGTGGGGTCCGAGGCCCCACCTCTACCCGCTTTGGATGCTTCAAGGTCGATGCGGCGCCCCTTTTTGGCGGGGTTGTGCGAGCGAGGTAGAAGCCGCCGCCGACGCTGCTGGAAAAACTTCCCCGCCGAAACTGGGGGATAGCCCGCAACGTTTGACGTCAGGATTCGCCGGGCGGACGGCACGCGGAAGAATCGGAGAGAAGTGGCGATCTCGACCCACTTCCTATTCCGTCGCCTTGTGAGGCGACGGCTGCGGCGTTTACCCCCTCCGCCGCACCCACCACACCCCCACGCCCGCCAGCAGCGCGGCCGCCGGCAGCCCGGCCTGCAGCAGCAGCTTCACCCACGTCACCCGCGACGGCGCGAAGGCATCCAGACGGCGTACGTCGTGGACGCGGGGCGTGGCGGCGATGGCCTCGTCCAGGCCGGCCAGCCAGTTGACGGCGTTGACGAACAGCTCGCCGTTGCCCAGGCGGGCGGGCAGCTGCGCGTCGCCCAGCCACACGCCGTCGCCCACGACGATCAGGCGGCCCCGGTCGCCCGGCCCAGGGGCGTAGGCGGCAACGGGCACGGGGCCGGTCAGCCGGGTGGCGTCGGTCGGCTTGGCGTCGCGGATGTCCTCGGCCTTCTGGATGCCCTCGGCCCGCCAGGCGGGGTCGGCCCCGGACGCGTTGAGTTCGAGCAGCGGGCGGGCGGGATCGCTCAGGGTCAGCGGGGTGGGCAACGCAAAGTCGAGCCGTCGGCCGGCCAACGCGGCGGAGAGGGGCGCGCCCTCGGGGTAGGTGTCGACGGCCCACGCCGACGTGGGCTGGGTGCGGCCGTCGGGGGACACGGCCTCGCGAAGCACCAGCACGTGCGTTTCGGGGGTAATGCCGGCCTCGGCCGCGAGCGTGTCGAGCGGGTTCTTCTCGCGCACCGCGGCGTCGGCGTCGTAGACCCGGTTGAGCAGCACGCCGTCGCCGGCGGCGAGGCGTCGGCGCAGGAAGTCGGCTGTATGCTTCCGGTCGGCGGCGGTGGTGCGGTCCAGCGACAGGGCGGGCACGACCCACACCGTGGTCTGTCCGGGCGCGGCGGCGGGCAGCAGGTTGGCCGCGGCGTCGGCCCCGCCGATGCGCCAGGTGCTGACGTCGAAGTCGGCGAAGCGCAGCCGGGCGGCCGCGGCGCTCAGGCCCGCGCGCGGAGCGAGCACGTTCTGGTCGCGGTCTCGGGCGAAGATTACCCGGGGGGCGTGCTCCAGGCCCAGGGTCAGCAGCGCGCTGGTCAGGCGGTCCTCGCCCACGAACAACCCGGTGCCGGTGCCGTCGCCGGTGGGGTCGGGCAGCAGCAGCTCGCCGACGGGCAGCACGCGTTCGCGGTCGGGGCTGAGCACCACCAGCACCTCGCCGGCCCGCAGCGCCTCTTGCACGCGGCCGTAGCGGTTCGGGTCGGGGGGCAGCGAGAGCGCGTCGATCGCGGGGGCCAGCCGGTCGCGGGCCTCGGTCAGCGGGCGGTCGAGCTTCAGCATCGCGTCGCGCACGGCCATGGGCGCGTCGCGCTGCCTGGCCATCTGGGCGAAGGCGGTGCGGTAGGGGGCCAGCACCTGGTCGTCGGCCTGGCGGAAGGCCTGCAGCAGGTCGATCCGCAGGTTGGCCAGCGGCGGCACCGGCCGGGTGAGCGCGGCGGAGAGCGTGTCCCGCAGCGTGGCGTAGCGTTCGCGGGTTTCGCCGACCGCGACCCGGGCCGACTGCACCCGGTCGCCGGCGGTGCCCTCTTGCAGCTCGGGCCGGTCGCCCAGGCCGGCGAAGACGTCTTCGACCGCGGCGAGGTCATCGGTGAGGATCTGCAGCGACGCCACGCCGCGCTCGACCGCGGCCCGCAGCGGGGCGGTTTCGTCGGCGAAGCGGTCGTCCAGCCCGCGGTAGAAGGCTTCGAGCGCGTCCAGGTCGCGGTCGGGATCGATCACGGCGACCGAGAGCTCGGGACGGTGCCGGGCGTAGCGGTCGAGCAGCGCCACGCTGCGCCGGCCCGCTTCGGTCCCGGTGCGGGTCACCGCGGTGATCGTGACCGGCACCTCCAAACCGTCGAGCACGCGCTGCGTCTGCCCGCTGAGCGTCTGGGTGCGGCCGGCGGTGAGGTCCAGCCGCGGCAGCACCCCACGCACCGCGGGCAGGTTGATCAAGGCGTTGAGCACCACCACGACGGCCAGCGCGGCCACCACCGCGACCGCGACGTTCAGGCCGTAGACCGTGCGGCGCTTGCCCTGCCCGAGGGCGTCGTCGGGTTTGGGAGACCGCTTCACCGCCATCGCCGGCTCTCCAGCAGCTTGACGGCGAGGAACAGGAACAAGCCCGTCATCGACGCGAAGTAGAACACGTTGCCCGCGTCGATCACGCCGCGGTTGAACTCGCCGAACTGGCGGTTCACGTTGGCGTACAGCACCGCGGCCCGGGCCCGCGCAGGCAGCCAGCCGCTCTCGGGCAGAAAAAAGAACAAGAAGGTCAACGCCGCAATCAACGCGCCCGCCAGCAGGAAGGCGATGATCTGGTTTTCGGTGGCCGCCGAGGCGAAGGTGCCGATGGCCAGGTACAAAGCGCCCACCAGGGCCACGCCCAGCAGGCCCCCAACCAACGGGCCGGCGTCGGGCTGGCCGCTGGCGTAGAGCACGCCGATTTGCACGAGAAGGGGGGTGAGCAGCAGGCCGAGGAAGACGAGCGAGGCCAGCCACTTGCCCAGCACGATCTGGGTGTCACTCACGGGGCTGGTGACCAGCCGCTCCAGCGTGCCCCGGGCCAGTTCTTCGCTTAACAGCCGCATGCTGACCGCCGGCGTAAGAAACACCAGCAGCCATACCGTGGCGTCGAAGGTGGTGGCCATGGTGGCGGGGCGGCCGGGGCCGAAGCCCACGGCGAAGACCAGGCCCGTGCCCAGGGCAAACAGCGCCAGCACCACCCAGGCGATGGGCGAGGCAAACAGGCCGATCAGCTCGCGGCGGGCGAGGGTGAGGACGGCGCTCATGCGGCGGCCCCATCGGACGCGGCGTGGTCCCCACGCGACGGATCCGTCACGCGGGTGAAGAAGGCTTCGAGCCCCACGTTCTCGCGGCGCAGCTCGCGCACGGTCAGGTCGGCGTCGGCAAAGGCCCGGGCCAGCGACACCCTCAGGTCCATCCGCACGCCGGGACCGGCGGCCGGCCGCAGCCACAGCCGCTGCCAGTGCGGGTCGGTTGCGTGCGGCTCGACCGTGGCGGCCGCCTCGGCGTGCAGCGACTCGGCGATGGTGCGGACACGCTGTGTGGTGCCCTGCACCTCGGCGTAGACCGTGGCTCGGTCGGTCTCCTGGCTCTCGCGGCGCAGCTCGTCGGGCGTGCCCGCCGCGACCTGGCGTCCCCGGGCGATGATCACGATGCGGTCCGACACGCGTTCGACCTCGGGCAGGATGTGGCTGCTCAGCAGCACCGTGTGGTCGCCGGACAGCTCGCGAATCAGTGCGCGGACCGCGGCGATCTGGTGCGGGTCCAGGCCCGCGGTGGGTTCGTCGAGCACCAGCACCGGCGGCGCGTGCAGCAGCGCCGCGGCCAGGCCCACCCGCTGGCGGTTGCCTTTGCTCAGCCGGCCGATCGTGCGTTGCCGCAGGGCGCTCAGCCCGCAGCGCTCGGTGACCACGCCCAGGCGGGCGGCCCGCAGCTTCCGCGGCATGCGGTGCAGCCGGCCGCAGAAGTGCAGGAACTCGTCGACCCGCATCTCGGGGTACAGCGGGTTGTTCTCGGGCAGGTAGCCCAGCTTGCGGCGGGCCGCGACGGCGTCGGTCAGCACGTCGTGCCCGTCCAGCGTGGCCCGGCCGGCCGTGGGCGGCAGCGAGCCGACGAGCATGCGCATGGTGGTGGACTTGCCGGCGCCGTTGGGGCCCAGGAAGCCCATGATCTGGCCCCGTTCGACCTCCAGCGACAGCCGGTCCACCGCGAGGGTGGGGCCGTAGCGCTTGGTGAGGGAGTGGGCGGTGAGCATGGAAGACGGCGGGATCGGCGGTGCAGTCCGGCGTCCGGTCGGAGGCGGCTTCCGGCGGCCCGGAAGCCGCCCCCGACCGGACGCCGGAGTGACGACACGACTCCGCCGCGGGGCGCGGAGTTTAGCAGGAAGCAGGCCGTGAATCGGTTATTGAGAGGCCTTGCGTGCGGTGTGGAGCCTGACCTTGGGTCGCGTTTCATGACGGGTGCCAGGAACCGCGGAATGATGTGGGGTCGTCCGTACTCAGAGCACCGCGGCAAGGCTCGCCGGCAGGTCATCGGTGTCCATGGCGTCCGAAGTCGCGTGCATCTCGCCGCTGTGACGGGCTGACCGTCGGGGGCGGGCGCAGGCTCGGCGGAGTCCGCCCCCGGCGGTCAGCCCGTTTCCGCCGAGACGTACGCCCGGATCGCGTCCATGAACGCGGGGCCGTAGCGGTCGAGCTTGTTCTGGCCCACGCCGTTGACGGCCAGGAAGGCCGTCTCGTCGGTGGGCTTCTCGCGGGCCATCGCCCGCAGGGGCGCGTCGCCGAACACGATGTAGGGCGGCACGCCCTGCTCCTTGGCCAGCTCGCGGCGCAGCTCGCGGAGCGTCTCAAAGAGTTCTTCGTCGAACGGGAGATCCGCGTCGGCGGCGGTGGACTTGCTGCCGCGTGAACGGCTCGCAGCGTTCCCGCCCGACGGCTTGCCGCTCATCGCCCGGCTCTGCACCAGCGGCACCTCCACGTCGCCTCTCAGCACGGTCTCGCTCGTCTCGGTCAGAAACGCCGTCCGGAACTCGTCGGTGGTCAGGCCCAGATGGTCTTGGTCGATCAGGTGCTCGGCGAGCGAGCGCCAGTAACCGACCGGCTGGTCCTTGCCGATGCCGTGGACGCTGAGCTGCTCGTGCCCGCGACGGGTCACCGGCTCGGCCCGGCTGCCGCGCAGCACGTTGATCACGTGACCCAGACCGAAGCGCTGGCCGGTGCGGGCGACGGCCGAGAGCAGCTTGCGGGCGTCCTGCGTGGCGTCAACGGTTTTCGGCGGCTTCAGGCAGTTGTCGCAGTGGCCGCACTGGCCCGCGTGTCGTTCACCGAAATGTTTGAGCAGCGCGGTGGTGCGGCAGCCGGTGGTGTGGGCGTACTTGACGACCTGATCGAGCTGGTCGCGGGCGTGCTGGCGTTCTTCCTCGGTCTCCTTCTGCTCGATGAAAAACTCGATCTTGAACCGGTCGCCGCCGGAATAGAACAGCACGCAGTCGGCGGGCAGCCCGTCACGGCCGGCGCGGCCGGTCTCCTGGTAATAGCCCTCTATATGACGCGGCAGGTCGGCGTGAAACACGAAGCGTACGTCGGGCTTGTCCACGCCCATGCCGAAAGCGATGGTCGCGCACACCACCTGCGCGTCGCCGAAGATGAAGTCGTGCTGGTGTTTTTCGCGCGTGCCGGCGTCGAGCCCCGCGTGATAGGCCACGGCGGCGATGTGGTGGCCACGCAGCTTTTCGGCCATCTCGTCGCAGCCCTTGCGGCTCTGGCAGTAGACGATGCCCTCGGCGGCGGGGTTTGCCGAGAGATGGTCGATGATCTGCTGGGCGACCTTGCTCTTGGGGCGGATCTCGTAGTAGAGGTTGTCGCGTTCGAAGCCGCCGCGGTGCTGGACGGCGTCACGCAGTTTCAGCGCCTTCACGATGTCGTCGGCCACCCGCGGCGTGGCGGTGGCGGTCAGCGCGATGAGGGGCACGTCGACGAAGCGGTCGCCGAAGGCGCCTTCGGGATCGCGCAGCTGGCCGAGCATGCGGTACTCGGGACGGAAGTCGTGGCCCCATTCGCTGATGCAGTGGGCCTCGTCGATGGCGAAGCGGGCGACGTTCAGCTGCGCGAGCAGGTTGCGGCCCGACGCGGCGAAGAGGCGTTCGGGCGCCAGGTAGACCAGCTTGTACCTGCCCGCCAGCGCATCCTGCTCGCGGCTCCAGGCCTCTTGGCCGTCCAGGGTGCTGTTGAGGTAGGTCGCGGGCACGCCGTTGGCGGTAAGAAGGTCGACCTGGTTCTGCATCAGCGCGATCAGCGGCGACACGACGACCGTGACCCCGGACGCGTCGGCCAGCGACGGCAGCTGGTAGCACAGGCTCTTGCCGCCGCCGGTGGGCAGGATGACAAAGCAGTCGCGCCCCGCCACCGCGTCGTCGATGATCGCACGCTGCCGCGGACGGAAGCCGTCGTGGCCGAAGTGCCTTTTCAGCAGCACCGACAGCGCATCATTCGGATCGGCGACGGGCGTGGCGGTGGAGGCCAGATCGGATGCGTCGGGGGTTTGTTCGGACACCCCCCGAGTGTATCGGAGCGCCGCCGAACGCGGTTCCTGGACGGGAGTGCTTCGCGGTCTTGGTGGGGCGGGCCATCGGCCTGCCGCTCGGGCGTCGCTGCAAGACGACCCGTTTCGCCGCTTCGCGTCGATGGCAGGCTGGAAGCCCGCCTCCTCCGAGGGCAGGAATCAGGAGTCTGCGTCGCGCCGTTCCCGCCTCCGCCTCTCGTGCAGGACTCCACGCCCAGCGTCCACGCTTTCGCGTCCGCGAGTCGTTACGCGGTTCGCCGCTGTTCCGCGTGGTCGGGACGGGCCGGTCGGCTCTGCGGCCGGCCCGCCCCGACCACGCGTATCCGCCGAACCGCTAATCTGACCGCATGCGCCTGACCGACATCCTTCAGCCCGACTGCGTCATCGTGCCCCTGACGTGCGACGACAAACAAACCGCCATCTTCACGCTGGCCGACCGGCTGGTCGCGAACACCGACATCACCGACGGTGAAGGCCTCAAGCAGGCCGTCTGGCAGCGTGAAACCACGCGCACCACGGGCATTGGTGGCGGGGTGGCAGTGCCCCACGGCAAGACCGCCGGCGTGCCCTCGCTGCACATGGCCATCGGCCGCACCGCCGAGCCGCTGGAGTTCGGTTCGATCGACCGGGCCCCGGTCGAGTTGATCATTCTGCTGGCCTCGCCGGTGGACCAGACCGGGCCGCACGTCGAGGCGCTGTCGCGGATCAGCCGGATGCTGATCGACGAAGCGGTGCGCGACCGGTTGAAAGCGTTGGAGACGCCGGAGGAGATGTACGCCACCATCGCGTCGCTCGACGGGGCGTGAATCGGATGGCGTGAATCGGGTGGCGTGAATCGGCGGAAACGCGTCGTCGGGCGCGGGGTGCCGCGGCGGCCCGCCGCACCCCACGCCCGACGACGCGTCACAGCGGCGATTCCCTCCCGGGCCGGGCCGGAACACGAGGACGTGGGGCGTGGTTGGGTGCCGCGGGCTTCAGCCCGTGCCGGTCGGCGCTTCGACCCAGCATTTACAGGTAGCTCGGGTGCCTGTGGTCTAGCGACTTCGCTTTTCGCCGGTGAATGGATGGTCCGGATCGGGTGCCACGGACGACGTCGCGGTCCGTGGCACCCGAGCCCCGCCCGATTCCACACGCGTAGCCCGCTATTCCTGCGCCGCCGGCGCGCCCTCCATGCGTTGCACCGCCTCCAGCCGCTTCGGGTGGATCGCGCGGTCCGGTTCCAGGATCACCAGCGCTTCGATCTGGTGTTCCGCCTCGGCGGGGTCGCCGCGTTGCAGGGCGACCGTCGCAGCGTCTTCGCGAAAGGTGGCGTTGTACGGCTCGCAGCGCAGCGCGCGGGTGAGCGCCCGCTGGGCGGCGTCAAGCCGGCCCGCGGCACGGTGCAGGTCGGCCAGCTGTTTGCTCCAGGCGGCGCTGTAGTTGTCGCCGCGTTCAAGCAGCCGCAGGCTGCCGAGGGCGGCCTCTGGTTCGCCGTGCTCGTGGGCCAGACGCACCAGGGTGCGATGGGCCCAGGGGTCGACCGGGCGCGCGGCGGCGTAGCGCGTGATCCAATGGCGCGCCGCGGCGGGGTCGGCCGCGGGGGCCAGCGCGCCGTTCCCTTCGCCGACCACGCGTTTTGCGATCAGCCCGAGCAGCGCGGGGTGGTCCCCGAGCTGGGGGTCGTGGTGTTCTTCCAGCAAGCGCGTGAGCTCGTCGAGCGGCACATTTTCGCCTTTCGACAGCAGCACTTCCTTTGCGCGGTCGCTCGTCTCGCGCGGTCCCAGACCCCACGCCGCCACCTGGGTGGCGGCCCACGCGCGGAAGTCGGCCATGAAGGCGTCGCCGTCCACGCCCAGCACAGTACGCAGGGCCGCGACATCGCCCACTCCTTCGCGGTAGAGCTCCAGCAGCTCGACGATGGCGCCGTGGCTCCAGCGCTGGGCGATGAACTCGAGCATCCAGTCGCTCTGGGCGTAGGCCAGCGGGCGGTCGTTGGGTTGCTGCGGGCGGATGAAGCCCCAGTTGATCTGGTCGTAGTCGAAGAGCCCGCCGTTGTCGCGCGGCTGATGCAGCGCGTGGGCGAGCATGCGGCAGGTGTCCCAGGTGCGGCCGGTGGTCTCCTGGCTCACGGCGCAGGCCTCGGTGAACCAGTGCGGCACGCGGTTGCGGGTCTGGCTCAGGGTGACCACGTGCACGTACTCGTGCCGCAGCACGTTGACCCAGTTAAAGGGGTCGGCCTGGTCAGCGCCGCGGCGGGGCGGGGTCAGCGCGATGACGTCGCCGGTGGCGGCGGCGATGGTGATGAAGTGCGGCAGCCCGGTGATGCGTACGGCGAAGTGCGACTTGTCGGGCATCAGGTCGATCTGCGTGCGTGGGGTGGGGCGGTGCCCAAACACCGCGGTGATCTCGTCGTACATCTCCTCCAGCGGGCCGGGCATGTCGCGGGCCAGCGCTTCGTCGACGCCGGGGCGGTAGCGGATCAGGAAGTGCTCGGTCTCGATCGTTTCGTAGCCGTTCAGCAGCGCCTCGACGAGCTGCAGCTGGTTGTTGGCCCCGCGGTGGAAGGGGTCGAGGGCCGTGGCGGCCGCCAGCACGCCGCGGGCGGCGGGCAGGTCGCCCTGCTGCATGAGCATGAGCCCCAGCTCCAGCCCCGGCGCGGGGTCGTTGGGCGCGCGGTCGACGGCCTCTTCGAGCAGCCGCCGGGCGGGGGGGTACTGGCGGTCGATCGCCAGCGCGGCGCCGGCGGTGAAGTAGGCGTCGGGCGCCCCCGGGGCCAGGCGGTCGTATTCCGCCAGCGCGGCGTCTAACGCGTCGTTGTCGTAAGCCGCGGCGGCCGCCGCGGCGTGCAGGGCCCGCAGCTCGCGGTGGCGGGGCAGTGCGCCCAGGGCCGGGTTCAGGACCGCGTAGGCGCTCTCGGCGTCACGCTGCAGCAGGCGGGCCCGAACATCGAGCGCGTCGGCCAGGGGGTGGATGGGGTTGACCGCACGCAGCCGGCTTGAGGCCGCCGCCGCGCCGTCGAAGTTGAAGCCGTCGAGGGCGAGCCGGCCCAGGCCGTACCAGGCGTCGGTGGCGTGGGGGTTCAGCCCGAGTGCGGCGCGGAAGGCGTCCGCCGCCTCGCGCCGGTTGTCCTTGGTCATCAAGAGCTGCCCCTCGGCAACCATCGCGGGCCAGTGGCCGGGGTCGATCTCCTGGGTCGCCCGCGCAAGCAGGCGCTGGGCCAATGCGTAGTCCTGCGCGGGGCGGCCCTCCAGCCGGGCGAGCGCGGCGACGGCCCGCCCGCCGGCGGTCAACTCGGCGGGGTCGGTCAGCGTCTCGTGCTGCAGGCGGGTGCGCAGCGGGACAAGCTCGGCGGCCGCGTCGGCCAGAGCGCCGCGGGCCTCGTCGGCCGACGCCCGCAGCCACGCGGCCTCGATGGTGGGGTTGCCCTCCAGCAGCGGGCGTACGGCGGCGGCGTCGCCGCGGGCGAGCGCGGCGCGGGCCCGCAGCAGCGGCGGCGCCGCGTCATCGCGCAGGGCCGGGTCGTTTAGCCGGCCGCGGGCCCAGGCCAACGCGGCGGCTTCGGCCGGGTTGGCGGGGGTGAAGCCTTCGAGCCTGCCGAAGAACAGCCGCCGCGCGCGGGCGGCGGTTTCGTCGAGGCCCGGCTGATTGAGCAGCCGCTCGGCGAGCGGGTTCGCGGGCACGGGTTCGAGGGCGGCCTGCGCCGCGGCGGTGTCGGCCGCGGCGTCGATCAGATCGACGGCCCCGTCGGGCTCGGCGGCGGAGGCGGACGCGGTCAGGGTGAGGGCCAGCGTGGCGATCCACAACGGAAGAAGACGACGGCTTTTTCCCGGGTTTCGGTGCATCGCGTCAGTCTAGCCCCGGATCTCGGCTGGCTTCCCGGCATCGACTCGGTCGATCCGAAGCGACTCAGGCGTGGTCTCGATGACGCGGACGGGCCAGCGGCCTGGCTGCGATCCCCTTTGATTCTCACGCCCTCTGCCGCGTGCCACTGGCGGCTTGTCCGCCAGTGCTTCCACGGGTCCAAGACACTGGCGGACAAGCCGCCAGTGGCACCCGATTCAAAACGCATGGAAATGAGGTGGGGTGCGTAGGAGTCGATCGGGGCCGGAAACCGGGAGCGCGTTCGGCCCTCGTTCCTTAGCCACGAAAATCACAAAAAGGACAAAAAAGAAATGAAGAGGCAGGGCCTTGGGCGGTGCGCCAGCCCTCGTCGGGAGATTGTCCGCAACAGAACGCTCTTCACCACCGAAGCGCTCGACACGGCAGGACCGTGCCCACTCTTTTTTCTCTCTTTTTGTGGTTTTTGTGGCCTTCCCTCCGGGGATCTCCGGCACCTCCTCGCCACGTTCGTTGGAAGCGGGGGCATCGATCGTGGGCAGTCGTTCGTCAACGTCGCCATCTCTGCGGGGCTGGCGGCCTCGACACGAGAACCGGGAGATTGTTTCGTGACGGCCCCTTAGCCTGTCCCCATGCCCGCTCTCCCCGACCCCCGCTTCCCCATCCTTGACCGGATGGACTTCCTCAATCACGCCGCGGTCGCGCCGCTCAGCGGGCCGGCGGCGGACGCCCTGCGCACGTACGCCACGCAGGCCGCGTCGTCGGCCTACGTCGGCCACGGCTGGTACGCCGCGGTGGGGCGGGTCAAACAGTCCGCGGCCCGGCTGGTGAACGCAGCGGGCCCGCGCGACATCGCGCTGATCCCCAACACCTCGTTCGGCCTGAACCTGGTGGCCCGCGGCATCGACTGGCGGCCGGGCGACCGGGTGGTGACCACCGACCAGGAGTACCCGGCCAACCGCTACCCGTGGCGCGACCTGGCCCGGCTCGGCGTCGCGGTGACCGAGGTCGCGGCCGATGCCGACGGCCGCGTGCCCGCCGGGCGCGTGGCGGCCGCGGTCGACCCCCGCACCCGCGTGGTGTCGGTCAGCCACGTGCAGTACGCCACGGGCTACCGCACCGCGCTGCGGCCGATCGCCGATGCCGTGCACGCGGTGGGCGGGCTGCTGTGCGTCGACGCGATCCAGAGCTGTGGGGTGCTGCCGGTGGACGTGGCTGCGGACGGCGTCGACTGCCTGGCGGCCGACGGCCACAAGTGGATGCTCGGGCCCGAGGGCGCCGGCTTCTTTTACGCGAACGCCGACGCGGCGGCGCGGCTGCACCCGGCGGTGATCGGCTGGATGAACCGACGCAACCCGCTGGACTACGACGCCGACGCCTTCGAGCTGCCCGGCGATGCGCGGCGCTTCGAGGCGGGCAGCTGGAACATCCCCGGCACGCTGGCCCTGGGCGCCAGCCTGGAGCTGCTGCTGGACGAGGGGGTGGACCGGGTGTGGGAGCGCGTCGAAAGGCTGACGGCGCGGCTCGACACCGGGCTGCGTGGTCTTGGCCTGCGGGTGGCTTCGCCGCGGGGCCGAGCGGACGAGCGCAGCGGCATCGTGGCCTTCGATCCGCCCGCGGGGATCGACGCCGCCGCGGCGGCGTCGGAACTGGAGCGGCGGGGCACGGTGATCGCCGTCCGCGGCGGCCGGCTGCGGGCCAGCCCGCACTTTTATAACGCGCCCGATCAGATCGACCGGCTGGTCGAACGGTTGGCGGCGATGCGGACGGGTTCCGGCCGATAGGGCGTTTTCGCTTTCCGTCTGAGTCGACCGACCCGACCGACCCGCCCGAACCGCACGAGCCCCCGACTTGAACCCTCTGATTGCCTCTCCGCTGCTGAACGCCCTGTCCCGCGTGCTCCCCGCGCAGACCGCCGACGCGCCCGACCCCCATTCCTCCGCCGTGCCGACCGACGACATGGTGGCCACGCCGGTTTCCGAGTCCGCGCCCAGCTTCTCGGGCCGACTCGCCGAGACCGGCACCGAACTCAAGACCCTCTCGGGGCAGGCGCTCAAGGGCGACACCGCCGCGCTCACCCAGCTGGGCATCGACTACGTGCTGCCGGCGGTGGTCACGCTGCTGCTGCTCTTCGCCGCGTACTTCATCGCCCGTCTGCTGTCGCGTTGGGTCAGCGGCCCGCTGACCCAACGCGTTGACCCGACGATCGGTTCGTTCTTCGGCAAGCTGGTGTTCTACGCCATCATGGTCAGCGCGGTGCTGGGCGTGCTGGGACGGATGGGCATCAGCGTGGCGGGATTCGCCGCGGTGCTCGCGGCGCTGGGCTTCGCCATCGGGCTGGCGTTCCAAGGCACGCTGTCCAACTTCGCCGCGGGGCTGATGCTGCTGATCTTCCGGCCCTTCAAGGTCGGCGACGTGGTCAACGCGGCCGGCATCACCGCCAAGGTCGCGGAGATCGACCTGTTCACCACCAAGTTCGACACCTTCGACAACCGCCGCATCATCGTGCCCAACAGCGACATCTTCGGCAGCACGATCGAGAACGCGACCTTTCACGCCCACCGCCGCGCCGACCTCTCCGTGGGCACTGCCTACGGCGCCGACCTGGACGAAACGCGGGCCGTGCTTACCGCCGCGGTCGAGTCGGTGCATGGCCGGGTCGACGGCGAGGGCCGCGGATTTCAGGTGTTCTTGAAGGACCTGGGCGACTCGTCGATCAGCTGGGTGGTGCGGGTGTGGTTTCCGACCGCGGACTTCTGGCCCAAACGTGAAGAACTCGTGCGGGCGGTCAAGAATCATCTGGACGAGGCGGGGATCTCGATCCCGTTCCCGCAGCGCGAAGTGTGGATGCGCCGCGACGCGGGGGGGGCGTGATTCGGCGGAAACGCACGCCGGGCCGGGGCGGGCTCCGCCGAGCCTGCGCCCGCCCCGGCCCGGCGTGCGTCACAGCGGCGAGTCACGGCCCGGAGACGGTCGATGCGTTCTCGCGTATACGCTTCGGGGCCATCGCGAATCACCCGCCCGAGCGTCCGCCGCGCGGCCGGGTACGCCTGTACGCGGAAAGCGCCAGAGGCGGCGGGCGCGAATGCACGAAGCGTTGATGCGTGACCTTCTCTTCGTTCACCGATCCCACGCATCCCGCGGCCGCGGGATGCCGCAAAGTGGATCAGTGCGGGATTGAGCGCAGCGGTCGGCTGCCGTCGGGACAGGTCGCCGAGGCTTCCGTCGCGAGCTTGATGCCGCGCGGCGAGGTGCGGGTGCTCCACTCCTTGCCCGTCGGGTCGCTGATCAGATCGCTCGGCGGTCCCGCCGCCGGTCGGTCCGCCGCGCCGGGGCCTGAGCGTGTGACGTAGTTCAGTCGGGCGTTCACGGCCTTCAAGTCATCGACGGTCATCCCCTCGGCGATGGCTTCCGCGTCGCCGCAGGTGAACACGTAGGCATCGACGAGCGGGCCGGCGGTACCGAGCTTGCCGTAGTCAAAAGTCGCCCCGTCCAGGTCGGCGGGGGCCACCACCTCGGCGCCCCGGGCCACGAGCTTGCCCTCGGCCAGGTTGTACATCCACTTGGGCTCACCGAGCCCGCTGATGCCTGAGCCGCCGAGGTTACGGATAATCAAGAAGGCCGCAGCGGCGAGAGCGACCACGGCGATAGGCACGGCGAGCTTACGAAAGAGTCCTTGATCGCTGTCTTTGGGCACGGGAGGGGATTCCGGGGAGGGTGTGAGAACGGACGTTGGATCGATCGGTCAGACCGCCGCCCGCCTCCGCGTCGGAGCGGGCGGCGGGCGGCACGGGGTTCAAGGTTGATATGCGGCGCGGCGGTTTACTGCTTCGCATCCCACTGGGAATCGAAGACGTGGTAACCCGACTTCACGCCGCCGGCAGCCGTGACGAAAGTCTCCCGCACGTCCTGCGAGGCCACGTGGCTGTCGGCGAACAGGAAGTTGGGGGTGTATCCGTCGGTGGCCGTGCCGGCCGGGCCGTCTTGTCTCGGGCTGTGGTGCCCGTACTGCGTGGCCCCCGGGAAACCCAAGGCCGTGTCGTACACCACCGTCCAAGGGTTGTTGCCGATCCAGCTGCCTAGCCCGTTGCTGCGGGTGTCACCGGCCGCGTTCAATCCCATGAGTTCGGAGAGTACGATGGTGTTCGAACCTTTCGTGATCTCGTCGTAGCGCAGCGACTCCGGCGTGTTGCTCGCGCCCCACCCGGACACGCCGGCGTTGTATTGAAGATTGGCCCCCTCCTGTCTCCAATTCAAGCGGTAGGTCCGCTTCGCGGCCGTTTGGGCGCCGTACACGATGGTGCCATCAACTTTGTCCAGCGGGCACTCGTAGAGCTCAAAGGCGCCGGCAGGTTCAATCGGCCCTTCGGCCGGGCTGGCGGCGCTGGAAAACGCGCTGTTATCCACAACGTACTGCCGGTCGCGCCCGTCGTATCCGCCCAGGCCCAAGAGGTCGTCCCAAGTCGTTTCCTGAACCGACGGGAAGTTACCCAGCGCGACGGTCGGGAGGTGGTCATCCGAGTCGGCGCCGTAGGCCGCCATCGCCCGGCCCAGCTGCTGCTGCTGCGTCGCGCACCGCATGGAATTGGCGGTGTAGCGGGCCGCGCCGAGCGCCGGCAGCAGGATGCCGATCAGCAGCGCGATGATGCTGATGACCACCAGCAGCTCAATCAGGGTGAACGCTTTGGGGGAGTGGGTTCGCATGTCGGGGCTCCGGAATGATGGAAGAACAGAAGGGATAAGCCGCGTAGCGGGCGATGAGGCTCGAAGCAAACGGTTGCGCTGTCGCAATGATATCGCGCGGAGGGGACAGGGTCAACAGTAAGTTGGGTCACTGTGAGGGTTATCGCCCGATTCGGTCGCTGGCTCCAGCCTGTGACAGGCGTCGAAGGGGTTGGGATGGCGAGGCTCTGCGGTTAAAAACAGGCCTGTGGGTGCTTCCAAACGCGGCACACGCCGGGTTTGCACTATAAGCCTGCCGAATATTCTCGCCGGGGTAGTGGTGATTGTCAACAAAATTACGTGTGGGGCGGGCAGATTGGACGTGGCGGCCCGTCGCAGGCGGACCCGACGGTCAGGCTATCCCAACCGGCCCCGAAACGTTCACGGGGCTTGGGCGTCGGTCCGCGCTAGGACACCGAAGGCAGCGCGACGCTTCAACGGACGGGATCCGCCTTCGGTTCGGCATCGACGCGGCGGCACGTCCCGCGCTCAGGAGAAAACTTTCGGAACGGAGCGCGTCAGCGAGTCGGCGTCAACGGCACGGTCTGCAGCTCCCACCCCGCGTCGGCGGGGAAGCCGGTGTCGAATCGCCCGTCGGGCACATCGGGGTTCACGTCGGTCTCGAAGAGGTCCACCACGGTGCGGTCGCCGTCGGCCTGGTGGCCGACGACGCGCCGCGGCAGGCTGGTGGTCCGGTCAAACCAGAGGTCAAGGCGGACGGCGTCGATGTCGGTGGTGTCGCGGGGCACCAGCACCAGGCGGTCGGTCGGTCCGTCGGCGGGGTCGTCTTCGGGGTGGGGTGCGGCGACCGAGGCGTCGAAGCGCGCGAGCACGCGGTCCTTCTTGAGGTTCAGCGGCACGAGGAAGGGTCCGTCGCCGAGTGTGAGCTGTTCGCCCGGATTACTTCCGGCCTCGCCGCCGGTCTCGGACGCGTTCAACTCGCGGCGGGTGGCGGTGCGTGCCGCGCCATCCACGTCCAGCAGCCAGCGTCCGTCGTACACGTAGCGACGGTCGACGGCTTCGAGCGGCCCGTCGAGGGTTTTCAGCCGGTCGAAGGCGACGGCGAAGCGGGTGGGTGTGCCGGCCGTCTCGTCGCCGCGGGCCCACGCCAGGTCGCCGAAGCGCGTGGTCTCGTCGTCGAGCAGGTCCTGGATGCTGCGCATGCGCACCCGAGCGGTGAGCGTGCGGTGGTCCGCGGCGGCGGCTTCGAGGGCGTCGAGCAGCTGTTCGGCCTGCGGGTCGGTCGGGGCGGCGGGTGTCACGGGGGCCGGCCCACCGACCGTGGCGGTCTCCCGTGCCGGCGGCGGGTCGCCGGCGTCTGCCGAAACACAACCCGACGCGGCGAATGAAGCTGCGGTGAGCGCGGCGGCGGGGGAGAAGCGGCGGGGCCGGTATCGCGGGCGGTGCGGGCGGTTTCGGAGGAGCATTGGATAAGGCTAGCCGCTGCGTCAGACTTCCGTCTCTTCCGGTCGCGGTGCCCGACGCGTGAGAACGGCCTGGTCGTGGACTCACCCCGACCGAGGCAATATCAGGGCTCACCAACTCGTGAGAGAAGCGAACCAGTTCGCTTTGTCGGCGCTTACCCGGCCCGCGACCGGCAATGCCCAAGCCGTTTGGCTTGCTCCGCTCGCAGGTTGATTTCGGGTTTGCCTCTGCACTCGGAACGGTGCGGCGCCTTGGCCCACGCCCACGTTCCGGGTGCGAAGTTTTGCAGAGGCAAGCAGAAAGGCGGTGCGCGGGGTCTGGTCAGGGGGCCTGCCGGCCGCCGGTGTCCGGGTCGGGCTCGACCCACGCGGAGGGAGCCTCGGTTGGGCGCGAATCGGCGTCGGCGCCGTTCAGGCCGGTGGCGCTGGTCCGCGGCTGGCCGATGGGCAGCAGCAGCGGCAGCATGAACACCAGAACCTTGGGACGCAGCATATCGTCGCGGAAACGCATTACTCAGAGCGTAATCGCTCGCAGGGGGTGACGCCAGAAGAAAATCGGGGCCGGTGACGCCGCCCATGAAGGTGTGCGGCCCGGTGACCGCCCGACACCTTAATCGGGAAGACATTCGACCGGAGCGGCGCCGGTCTCCGGGCAGTCGGCCATGGCGTTGGCCCGGAGACGCAGACCCGGGGGCGAGAAGGCCCCGCTCCACTGCTTCCCGGTCAGGTCCGAAATCAGGGTCCCTTGCATGGTGGAGGCGAAGGCGCCGCCCGCTTGGTCCGCAGCGGCGGCCTGGTTCTTGATCGAGGCGTCGGATTCGCGGGTGACAAACACGAGCCGTCCCCCCGCAGCGGCCACCTGGTCAACGGACATCCCGGCTTCAAGATCGGCGCAGGATCCGCACGAAAACAGCAGGGTGTCGACGCCCGCGCCGGCCGGGGTCATCCCTTGGTAATTGAACGGGCCCGAGTCGACGTCGAAGGGCGCCGCTTCGCTCGCAGCAGCGCGGATCAGTGTCTGGGTATTGAGGTCAAACGCCCAGCGATCCGACCCGAGGACTGACGTCGCGGGACGCGAGTTTGAAAACAGAAGAAAGGCGGCGCCCGCCGCCAGGGCGGCAACCAGCCCATAGGCTACGGCGGGCTTTTCGCGGAGGGTTTTGGCGATGCTCATTCGGTGTTGCTCACACTTGTGACTCCGTCCGGATCGCGAAGTGTCACAGATGAATCGGGGGCGTGTAAACCACGCGAGGTTTTCACCACAAGCCCACTTTTCCCTGGGCCACGGGAAGTGAGGGAGCGCCTCATGCGCCCGTGCGGCTCGCCGAAGATCAACGCTGGTCGGCGTCCCACATGGTGTCCTTGTAGTTGAATGGCGGCGATGGACCTTCGACCGTGTCCGCAATATCAAGGTTTGCCACGTGGCTGTCCGCGAACAGGTAATTGGGGGTATAGCGGGTGGAGGCGGTGCTGGCCACGCCGTCGTCGCGGTTGGCGTGGTGCGACACCGAGCGGGCGTTGTACAGGGCGCCCGCCGCGGGGTCGTGGGCAAAGGCGTAGAGTTCAGCCGAGTTTTCAACGCTCAGGCAGTTCTGCGCCAAGGTGCCCGCGGCGTTCTGGTCGACGTTGTCACCCAGTGTGATGGTATTGGATGTCTTGGTGATGTTGTCGTAACGCACCGAGAAGTTGTCGCCCGACGTGCCGGGGTTCGCGTCGGTGGCGGGGCCGCCGAACTGCCCCGTCGTCGCGGGCACCCGGAAGTTGACCGAATAGCTGCGCGTCTTGTCTTCGGGGCGGGGTGAGCCAAAGGGGCCCCGGGCCCCGCCCTTGAACGGATCGAGCGGGCAGGCGTACAGCGGGAACTCGCTGTTCGCGAACGCGAAGCCGATCGCGTTGAATCCGGCGGGGGTGGTGAAGTGCCCGCTGCCGTCCCGGCCGTCGTACGCCCCCTGCGCGAGCAGGTCGTCAAAAGAGACGTGCGGCCACGCGGGGTTGGCGTCCTGAATCTTCCGCTTTGGCACGACGAAGCTGTCGAAGTCGTTGCTGTAGGTGGCCATCGCGCGGCCGATCTGCTGCTGGTTCGTAGCGCAGGCCAGTGAGCGCGCCTGCTTCCGCGCCGCACCCAGGGCCGGCAGCAGGATGCCGATCAGCAGCGCGATGATGCTGATGACCACCAGCAGTTCAATAAGGGTGAAGCCATGGCGACGCGCAGGCGAAAAGGCGAAAACGGTCATGACAAAGTTTCCGGAGATGGGGAAAAGCGGGCACGCCCGGAAACGCAGCGGACCGGTCGGCCAAGGGCGTGGACTGGCACAGGGTGCTGGTCAAGCCCGTACAGTGTAAGCGATTACGTATAAAACCACAACCATTGGGTCGATGCATCGGTGCGCTCGTTTGAGGTTCTGAGGGTCTTCAACGGGCGTTGCAGAGATGGACCCGGTGGCGTGAGCTCCTGGCGTGGCACCGCGCATTGACGCGGCGGAGGCCTTATCTATAATGCCCGGCCGACCAGCCCGTATGGCGGAATTGGCAGACGCGCCGTCTTCAGGTGGCGGTTCCCGCAAGGGAGTACAGGTTCGACTCCTGTTACGGGCATTTGAAACGACCCGGCCTCCACAGGCCGGGTTTTTTCGTGGGCCGGGCGTGGCCGGGGGGCGACGACCTGCCGTGCGCACGGCGAGTACGGATCAGATTTATTTGGATTGCGTTACCCAAACAAGATGCGTACGATGATGGCGGGGGCCTTGGACGCCCGCCTGGTTTTATCCCGGAAGGAACCGGATTATGCTTCGTGAACTGCACATCACCAACCTGGCGGTCATCGAGGACGCCCGGATCGACTTTGCGCCCGGCCTCAACGTGTTTACGGGGCAGACCGGGGCGGGCAAGTCGCTGGTCATCGGGGCGTTCGAGGCGCTGATTGGCTTGCGGCGGGCGGCGGACATGGTGCGCCCCGGGGCGGACGCGGCGCGGATCTCGGGGGTGTTTGAAGTGGGCGACGCCGGGCTGGCGGCGGAGCTGACCGCGGCGCTGGACCAGACGATCGCGGCCGGCGACGAGCTGCTGATCACCCGCAAGGTGTTCGCGGGCAAGGGCGGCGGCGGCGGCGGGCGCGGCGGGCGCAGCTCGCTGTCGGTCAACGGCCAGCCGGCGACGGCGGCGATGATGCGCAAGGCGGCGGAGCGGCTGGTCGACATCCACGGGCAGCACGACCACCAGTTTCTGCTGAAGCCGGCGAACCAGCTGGCGATGCTGGACGGCTGTGCCCGCTGCGGAGAGGACGCGGCGGCCTTCGCGGCGGTCTACGCCGAGCGGCGGGCGGTGCGGACCGAACTGCAACGCGTTGCGGCGGGGGCCGAGCTGCGCCGGCAGCAGACCGAGCTGTATCGGTTTCAGGCCGATGAGATCGACGCGGCCGACCCGCAGCCGGGCGAGTTTCCCGAGCTGTCGGCCCGCGATCGGGTGCTGAGCAGCGTCGAGCGTCTGCAACGCGAAGCGGGCACGGCCCACCGGGCTTTGTACGACGCGGACGGCTCGGTGGTGGAGCGGCTGCAGGCGGTCACGCACGTGCTGATCGACCTTGCGGAGACCGACGACGCGGTGGCCCCCATCGCCGAGCAGGTCCGCAACGCGACAATGACGCTGCAGGACGCGTCGTTCGATCTGGGGCGGTACGTGGACCGCCTGGAGCACGACCCGGCGGAGGCGGCCGGGGTGCGCGAGCGCCTGAACGTGCTGAACCGCGTGGTGCAGAAGTACGGTGTGGCGACACGAGGGCGGGGTCGTGGGATGGCCGACGGCGACGACCCGGTGGCGGCGGTGATCGCGAAGCGTGCGGAGCTGCAGCAGACGCTGGAGGGGCTGGAGAGCGAGGGTGAGCAGGGCGGACGCGGCGCAGAGCGGCTGGCGGAACTGGACGCAGAGCTGGACCGTGTGGGCACCCGTCTGACCGCCGCACGCCGTGCGGCGGCGGCCGAGCTGGCTCCTCGGATCGAGGCGCAGCTGTCCGAGCTGGGCATGGCGGACGCGAAGCTGTCGGTCGCGTTTTTCGCGGTCGACGACACGCCCACGGGCTTTGACCGGGTGGAGATCCTGGCGCAGACCAACCCTGGGCAGGACGCGCGGCCGCTGCGGAAGATCGCCAGCGGCGGCGAGCTGTCACGGGTGATGTTGGCGCTGAAGAGCGTGCAGTACGGGCGGGGCGGGTCGGGTGTGTCGGGTGCGGACGGCGCGCGCGACCGCACCAGCGTCATGGTGTTCGACGAGGTGGACGCGAACATCGGCGGCAGGCTCGGCAGCGTGATCGGTGGGACGCTGCGCGAGTTGGCGTCGGGTGGGAACGAGTGCGGAAACGGGGCGGCGTCGGACGCGCAGGTGCTCTGCATCACGCACCTGCCGCAGATCGCCGCGTTCGCGGACCGGCACTTCTGCATCACCAAGCGGGTGCAAGGGCGGGGGGCGACACGGACGACGCAGACGACGGTGGCGGCGCTGGAGGGCGACGAACGCATCGACGAGCTGGCCGAGATGATGGCGGGCAGCACCGCCAGCGCGGTGAGCCGAGCGCAGGCCCGCGAGCTGGTGGCAGCGGCGAGGCCGCATACGGAGCCGAACGCGAGTCCAGCACGCCTGATGAAAAAACCGGCAACACGTCGCCGCAGCAAGCGCTCGACGCCCCCCACCCCCACCAGACGGGTTCGGGTCCGGGCCTGACCCCTGGCCATGCAGGGGCCTTGCGGGGCTTGAATAAGCCAGCGACACGCCCCAAGCAGAAGGCGTCCGCCTTATTCGAAGCCCCGGTGGGCACGGGCCACGAAGCCGGGTGACGCGGGGCCGCGATGCAGGTCGCACGACGAAGGAGGTAAGCGTTGAGAGAGGTTCGCGACTCGTCTGGCGCGCTGTCTTCGACGAAGGCATATCCAAACTCGAAGAGGTCGCACAACGAAGAACCCCGTCGCCGCTGACTTACAACCCCCGCAGCCGTTCGCTCGGTGGCTGAGGCTCGCGCGTTGCACCCGCGTGCCGGGTGACTTCGGCCACTGCCCACCGGCGGGCGCGATTAAGGCGCACCTCAAATGCTCGGCCGCGTCATTGGCTTAATCCGCCCGCCGCAACGCCC
>Ga0114957_1001231_pt1 | contig 28988 bp, 23 predicted proteins | sample BantaG_FD_87175 | JGI IMG/M metagenome (GOLD analysis project Ga0114957, IMG submission 87175) | Marine algal microbial communities from Bantry Bay, Ireland - BantryBay_4 metaG | ecosystem: Host-associated > Algae > Red algae > Unclassified | place: Bantry Bay, Ireland | collected 2014-11-21
CCACAAAAGCCCGAGTCAAGTCCCCCTCCTCAGTCTTCACCGTACAATAGTAAATCCCCTCCACCAAATCCAAATCCTCCACCACCCACTCCCGTAAAAAGCCACCAGCACTCCATCGCCGCACCACCACGCCCAGCGCATTCGTAATAGTAATCGACTGCACCTCTTCAGGCAACTCTAAGCGAAGCATACCGGATGTGGGATTCGGATATAAACTAAACTCAATCCCAGCCGCTTCCACCTCCGACACCGCTGTAGGGAAATCCGGAAACTCAATACTAGGATCACAAGGATAAGTAGGTGTGGTGCCGAGGCGGTAGTTGGGGAAGTGGGGCATAGTTCGCGCGTTAAAGGAAGATAGCTTTAAGGCTCGTTGCTCCAGTTGACAGGCTTCTCCTTCTAAGTCAGGAAATTGAATCACATGCATAAAGCTAGTGCCAGCCGTTGAATTAATATAAATCCGACAATCAGGTCCCATTTGCATATTGTAGAAGTTGGTAGAAAAAAAATCAAGTTCTTTGAAACCATCCCAGGTAGCCACCAATATTTTAGAGTCTTGAATGTTTGTAGCCCAGGTGTCAAACTGATAAACATGAGTTGTGGAAGAAACATATAAAAAACGAGAGTTAGGAGAAAATGCAACTCCACCTGAATTTGCAGTATCCGCTACTATTAATTGTTGGAAATTACTAAGTTGTCCCGTGCTTCGATCAAAGTCGAAAAGATAAACCTGATCAGTTTTGTTGTAGCGGGCGTATTTAGTGCCGTCGGGGCTGAAGAGAGCTTGGCCACTGCCACCACCAGAATAACTAAAAGGAAGACCAATGGTTTGGACGGGATGTTCAACTATAGTATCAGGTGTTACCTGAAGGGAATAATAAAGACTACTCGTGTCTCCAGGTGCTAAAATCCACCAGTCGTTTCCGTTGAGATGCTTTACAGCAGTAAGTTGACCATATTCTAACACCTCGTTTATTACAGGCTCATTTTTTAAAGTAACAGCTCCTTGTCCATTATTTAAAGTCATATCTACTGTAGTGTATAATAATTGATCAATTTGTACATCAAAGGGATTGGTTAAATAAATTAAATGTTGATGAAATATATAATATAAATTGTCATTGTCAGGAGCAGGGATACTAATCATTCCCTGAAGTACCGTATATCCATTGTCACACTGAATGTCATGTACCTGCCCGGGGTTAATGTTGTCTCCATTTTCCATTAGCATGTGGTCGGCATTGTAAATACTGCAGCCGTTAGAATAAAAAAGTATTTCACCTTCTTCGTTACTAATCGTCGTATTTGTAGACCCCATATTAATTTCTAGTGGTAAGAAGTCGATGGTAAATGGGGAGTTGATAAAGTCAATAATTGTCCCTTCTCCTTCTGGAGTGGAAGAGGTGGCGTCGTATCCAACTATCCAGTTGTAATCGTGTTTGACCTGTGCAGATGTAAGTGCTACGAATCCGAGAATAATAAGAAAAGTAAGAATGATTTTTTTCATGATATTTTAAATAAAAAATAGAAGATCAACTAATCGTTGACCTTCTATTAATAAATTTTTTATTTTATAATTACAAACGATTGTGTTTGTTGGTTACTACTAGTTTCGACTATGCAGTAGTAAAGTCCATCGGATAAATTCAGATCTTTAATCGTCCAAATTTGTGGGAAATCACGATTACTCCATTGTCGTATCTGTACGCCTAATGTATTCAAGATTGTGATTGACTTTACGTTGGGAGGCAGTTGTAAGTTTAGCTGACCTGTCGTCGGATTAGGGAACAAGCTAAAGTTTTCGATAGTTGGGTCTTTTTTCTGGTCCTCTCTATTCTTGACTCTATTACACAAGATAAGATCGTCATAGCCAGATCCCTGTATCAAGGCACGAGCACGATATACAGGAGTACCTCCTTCCAGCGGGCATTGATCAGCAATCGCTTCCAGTGCAAGCATTTGCAGTGAGTCGGGCTGAACTTCAATGGCAAAAGTGCTTAAATAAATATCGTTTAAAGTTTGCTCATTTGTTTCATGTAAATGAGTAGTACTGATTCCGGTATTAGTAGTTGCTACTAAAGCTGCTTCTGCTTGTATGTTATTCAATAGTTGATCGAATTGATTATTGGCATTGGTGGTTTGATATGTTAAAGAATCCAATAGAGTACTTTTTTCATTTTTCCAAGTTGCTATTTGTGTAGAATCAGAACTACCGGCGATCAAGCTATCTCTTTTCAATATTTCAGAAATGTTTAAAGTAATAGCTGCTTTATTTTGGGAAAGCGCGTTACTTTCCGTCGCATCCAGTTCAAATAAGGCTTCGGTTGAAACCTGGACATCATGAAATTGACCAACAGTTGTTGTGCTTTCGGTCGTCATGAAGGTATCATAAACGCTGCCGGGAGAAATTTGAGCAGAATCAGCGGCAAGGTTTCTATAGAGTTGTCTGGCAGCGGTATATTGTAAGGGCGCATCAAAGCCATCTGTTGCCAGTTGATTAGTGGCAATGTTTTCTTTTAATTTATCGTCCCCTGTGCCTACTAATCCCGTATAACCGCCACAGGGAAAAATGTTGCAGATATAATTAGTGTTATTTCCTGGAAGGTTTTCAAACCAACTGTTACTATTTGAAAAAGGCGTCTCTATGGAAGGCATGTATCGTCTATTCGCAATTGTTGCAGGAATAGCGTCTACTTTAAATTCAGATTGCCCAATAACGAAATTATTAACTCCCAAGTGCCGAGCACCCTCCAAGTCATCCGTAGGAACATCATCTATAAAATTATGAATGGTCCAGAGGTTACCTAAAAGCTCCTGCTCTCCAATAAAAGCATTTCCATTGTCAGGAAATATACCGAGTAGGAGTCCGGTTTGATGACGGATTAAAGTATTGCCTTTTAGCTCTGTGCCTAAACACATATCCCAAAAGTTGATACCCACATTGGTCTTGTCAATATCATTACATCCAATGAAGCTATTACTAGAGCTACTATTGTAAATTCCAATAGCATCTTTATAATTACTAGTACTAATTGATGCATTTCCATCGATGACGTTACATTCAACGGTAGTAAAGGGGCTTCCATTCAGGGAAATACCATTATAAATTTCCAACATAGGATCGTCCATAAAGATGGTGTTGTTTTTAACCAGTGTATTAGAACCCGATGTAAGGCTAATCCCATTCCTAGCTTTCAGCAATTGAAAAAGGTTATTTTCGATTTCCCAGCCATTGGATGTAGAATATGGCGTTCCGTTGGATCTTATGCCGTAGCTAAAAGCTGATTCGGTAGGATGATCCATTTTAAATTCGTTTCCTTCTATGATACCAATAATAGGAGATTGACCAAATAAATCAATACCGATATCGGTTGCTTCTATTCGGTTGTCTTGGATATAATTATAAAGAAAGACATTCTGGTTGGTAACGATTCCTTTTTCTACCTCTTTCATTAGTACGTCTTGACAGATGAAAAGATTTTTTGAGCTGGAAATACCGACGTTACAATTTTTAAACATTGTTTCGTTGGCAACTGGGTCATTCCCAAAGCCATATACGGTACAAAGGCTAGGAGCGCCGATAGAAAGATATGTTGCACTTGAAATGTTAAAGTGATACTACTTCCAGCCGCTAAGTCAATAGGTTCAGTAAAATATTCTTGCGCAATATTATCGTAGAACTCATAATCATCATCAAATCCGTTTTGAAGAACTTGAGCGTTATTCGGAGCTGCAATTGTTGCAACTAGACCAGTTATATCTTCTCCATAGTTATTTGTTAGAACGGCTGTAAACGTTATTATGTCACAGAAGGGAAGTGGGGCGTTATTGTCTACACTAGTTACATAGCCACCAATACCAAGATTAGTACACTGACTATACGCCCTAAAAGGATTAAAAAACAAACAAAAGAGAAGCATTAAAGCTAAAAGTCGAAGTGTGTGTGTGGATAAAAAAGGATCTTTTTCATATTAATGTTAGGTTTGAGAGATTAAGAAGAATAAAATGTCACTTCAATATTAACAATAATAGCTCATATAAAAGAAAAAAAATAAAATTTTAACGTAAAAATAGTGTTTGATTAAGTGTGCTTGGAAGAGAAAATTAATTATTTAAGCCTCATCTTTTTAAAAATGTAATGGAATCGCGTGAGGAGTTAGTGTCAAGTGCACGATTAGTAAACTTTCAAAGTTTACTAATCGTAACACCACTCCCTACAAACAATTCAAATCCAAAACAGCCGCCCCAGCCCCATTCTCCAAACTTTCCAAATACTGCCGCGCCGTCTCTTCAAGCGTCTCCTCAATCGGCGTATACTCAAAGCCAAGCAATTCCTTAGAAAGCCCATTGTCAAAAGAAAAAGAACAAGCAGTCAGCAAAGCCCGACTTTTCGTAACAATATGCTGCGATCCCGTAAGCTTAGAGCGAAGCCAATCCGCACGCCAGGCCAAGCCACTGAGAAATGGAGTAGCTTTAATACCCGGAGGTTTTTTATTTAAAAGATGTGCGATGGTAGTGAAGAAATTTTGATAAGTCAAATCAACCGCATTCGCAATCACCCGCTGATTGGAAATATCGCTTTCCATCAATTGGATACTCATCCGCGCCACATCACGTACATCCACAAACCCAGTACTACCAATGGGATAAAACGGAAGTCCCTGATGCACTTTGTCAAACAATCCTGTAGTTCCCTGCCCCCAAATCCCAGATCCAATAATCACCGAAGGATTGATGATGACTGCATTCAAACCTTCTGCCATACCACGCCACACTTCCTGCTCTCCCATGTATTTACTGATGGCATAAGCATTATTAAACTCACCGGGCAGCCAATGATTCTTCTCACTGAGATGCTGCACTTTTTTTTGTTTACCCAAAACAGCAATGGAGCTGACATGCAAGAGTTTTTCAATGTTACAATAATTAGCCGCGTTGACAACATTAGCCGTTCCCTCTCCATTTATTTTTTTCATGAGCGCCTCCTCCTTCTTACTGGCTGTGACGATGGCGGCAGCATGATAAACCTGGTCGGTATCCTGCATTACATCTTCCAGTAAAAACAGATCCATCAGATCTCCTTCAATCCACTCAATCTTGTCTTTAATATCTTCCACCAAAAGCATCGGACTACTCGCGCGTTTCAATGCGCGAATATTCGTATAACCCTGTGCCAGCAAATAGCGCAGAATGTAGGAACCCAGAAAGCCGGTTCCTCCGGTTACGAATATGTTTTTTGATTTTGACATGTGTGCGTCTTTTGTTATTTAGTTGGTTGGAAGTGGGAAGTGGGAAGTGGGAAGCTGCCTTCTGTCGCGGGCCCGTTGTCGTAGTGGGACGCGCTGGGAGTAACTTCCTACGTCTCTCTACGTTAGCGGGCAGCTTCCCACTTCCCACTTCCAACTTCCCACCCTTTTTTCTTCCCACAAGCTCGGAAGTCCCTACGGGCTTTCCGGTCTTTCCATCGCGTTAGCGGGCAGCTTCCCACTTCCCACTTCCAACTTCCCACCCTTTTTCTTCCCACAAGCTCGGAAGTCCTTACGAGCTTTCCGGTCTTTCCATCGCGTTAGCGGGCAGCTTCCCACTTCCCACCTCCAACTTCCAACCTTTTCAAATCTTCCTCCTAATCCCCTGATAAATAGCCCCCCCAACCGTATCCATAGCCGCTCCAGTAACGCTACTAAAACAATTCGGAATATTAGCCACCCGCAACACACCCATCAAACCCATCAATATCGCTTCCTTGTAAAGCACAATGTCGAGATGCGGAACCTCAAGATCTATCGAATACTTTTTATTGACTTGCTCCCGAATACATTTTATTAGAAACAAGTTCAAGGCGCCTCCTCCAGTAGCTAACAGTTTGTATCGGTCTTTGTTTAGGGCCTCTTTTAGAATTAAATAATCAATTGCTTTTGCCGTTTGTTCAGCTAGTTGCTGGCAGGCGGTATGGAGTTGGTCGTTGATGGAGGCCTTATGATTTTGGTATACCGGAAAGACCTCGGTTTGTATCCATTGATTGTCCAGAGACTTGGGAGGTTGTGTGTCGAAATAATCATTATGGTTAAGTAATTCAAGTAGATTGTTATTGACTTTTCCGGCGGTAGCCAAAAGGCCATCTTTGTCGTATGGCTGATCTGCTTGTTGGGCCAGCATATTGAGTACCTGATTGGCGGGACCGATATCAAAAGCCGTTGGTCCCTTAGGATTGTTTAAGGTGATGTTGGCGATGCCACCGATGTTGAGCAGAAAATCGTAGTCTTTAAATAGGTAGCGATCAGCGGCAGGTGCAATCGGAGTGCCTTCACCTTCCAGTGCGATGTCATGTGTTCTGAAATCACAGATGACGGGGTAGCCGGTTTTTGCGGCAAGCGCAGCACCATCACCTATTTGTACGGTCATCAGCTTTTCCGGATAGTGAAAAATGGTGTGGCCATGTGAGGCAATGAAATCAGGATCAACCGGATGCTTTCGCAAAAAGTCGTTGACAAGCTCTGCCATATAATGTCCAAAGTAAGTGTGTGTCTTTGAAAAGTCTAGGGCATTTTGGGTAGGCAAATTGGCCAGTCGGGAAACCCACTTATCAGAAAAAGGAATCGTCTCCGCCTTGAGTAATTTCCATGAAATGTCAGCCAGGGCGGTTTCGTTTTCCGAAAGGGTAAAGCTACAATAAGCCATGTCAAGTCCATCGAGTGAACTTCCTGACATAAGGCCAATGGCGTGGTAAGTAGTCGTTTTTAACATTAACTATTTGCCTGAGTTGAACGTCTTCTTGGTGTATTCAGCTACTGCTTTAATTTCCTCAGCTGTCAAAACATCTTTAAAAGGAACCATTACCTTTTTGCCATTGGTGATGATGTTGATGCGTTCGGCAATAGTCATGGTGGACAGGTTGAGGTCCTTAGCTCCGTTGAGCATTTGTTTGCCATCAGCGCCGTGACAAAGTTTACAGTTTTTCTTAAAAATGTTTTTACCGATATCTCCATCTGAGCTGGAAACACCTGGGTCGCTGCAAGCGAAAGCAAGAGCAATGACAAATAATGGGAGAATGTACTTTTTCATCTTTTTCAGTTGTATTGAGTCAGTTAAATTTGTGCTAAGTGAAGCTAGTTAAGGTTTGAAGGATATGGTTTGAAGGAGTGAAGGTTAGAAGGTTTGAAGGTTTGAAGGACATTTAATACGCGGAGCCCGCGATCGTGTATCCTTCAAACCTTCAAGCCTTCTAACCTTCAAGCCTTCACTCCACTCCTTCAAACCTTGGCCCCCTTCACTAAGGCACACAAAAATAACGATTCAACCCCCGAATCCTAACGTTTTATCCCAGAAATATAACATTCCATCAAGAAAATCAGAAAACCGACGAAACATTTTACGAAAAAATTGTTTCCAATGGACATAGATGCTATATTTGCGGCGAATAAAGCAGATAAGATAAATGGAACCGATTAATAAAATCTTAAGTGGGGCTGAACATCTTTTTATGCGTTATGGCATAAAGAGCATGACGATGGATAGTATATCCAAAGAACTAGGCATTTCTAAAAAGACCTTATACCAGTTTGTTGATAATAAAACGGATCTGATTGAACAGGTCATTCGATTGCATTTACAAGCGGAGTTAGTTTCCTTAGAAGAAATTCGGGATAATGCTAAAGATGCTATTGACGAAATTTTGGGTTTTGCTAAATATGGTATCCAACAGCTTCGTGAACTGAACCCTACCACCATCTACGATCTTCAAAAACATTATAGGCCAGTTTGGGACATGTTGGAGTCACTTCACATGGAGCAAGTTTATGGTTTTATAAAAGATAATATTGAAAAGGGAATTGAAGAAGGCCTGTATCGTAGGAACCTCAACCCGGATATCATTGCAAAGCTCTATGGAGGCAAGACGGTTTTAGTGGTCAATGAAGATTTGTTTCCGCTAAAGGATTATAACAAAGAGAAATTATTTGAAGCATATATCCAATATCATATTCATGGTGTTGCTTCTGCAAAAGGATTGAAGCGACTTGAGAAATATTTGTTGAAAGAGAAGTAGAGGGGTGGGAGGTTGGAAGTGGGAAGCTTCTCTGTTAACGTGAACCCCGCGTTAGATGGCGCTTCCAACTTCCAACTTCCCACGTCTAACTTTTAAAATAAAAAACTGAATACCAAATATGGATAACTCATTAATCAAATACCTGCTAACGCTCGCCGTGCTATTTAGTAGTCTGACACTTTTTGCACAATCCGAAATGACTTTGGAGGCGGCTACAAAATATGCTAAAGAAAACAGTCTCAGCATTAAAAATGCACAAATCAAAATCGCAGATGCAGAGGCGCAAATCGAAGAAAGAAAATCAGTTGGCTTGCCTCAATTGAATGGAAAGATTGACTATAGCTTTTACTTTAAAGTTCCTACGGTACAACTCCCGGGGCCTTTTGTTGATCTTGCCAGAGATCCGATGACTGGCCAATTGCCGGATGGTTATAGCCCCAATGTCTCCTTCTCCTTAAAACATAATTTCAACTTAGGACTGTCGCTGGACGCTTTGATTTTTGACGGAAGTTATTTTACCGCATTAAAAGCAGCTCGTAATTTTCGAAACTATGTGGACTACGAACTGAAAGCAAAAGAAAAAGAATTGGCCGATAAAGTTCGGGAAGCTTACCTGCCTTCTTTGTTGATCACAGAAAGCATTGGAAATCTCGATAAAAACCTGACAAATCTTCAAAAGCTCTTCACAGAAACGCAGGCAATGTACAAAGAAGGTTTTATAGAACAACTTGACGTCGATCGTTTGGAACTTTCCATCGCTAACCTGACGACTGAGAAACAAAACCTAATTCGGCAGCGCGAATCCGCTATGAACTTCCTGAAGTTTTCCATCAACTATCCAATAGACAAAGAATTGGTACTCACAGATAATGTACAAACATTATTAACAGAAGCAACGGAAGAAGATCTCACCGGGGAAGTAAACGTTCAAAGTCATTCGCAATATCAGGTCATTGAAAAAGGATTGGAATTGAATGCACAGCAAGTTGAAATTTACAGAAAAGGATATCTGCCTTCTTTGGCTGCTTTCGCAAGCTATCAATATGGCTTCCAGGGCAACCAATTAAATAGTACAGGCTTTTGGGTTCCGGTAGGATTAGTCGGCGCTCAAATTAACGTTCCCATTTTTGATGGCTTTGATAAACGCGCTAAAATTCAACGCGCCAAACTAGCACAAGAAATCGCATACAACCAAAAAAGGGAATTTGAACGTGCCATCACACTGGAACTTCAAAATGCCAGAACGGCCTACACGAGCGCCCGGAATCAGGTAGCCAGCCAAAAGAAAAATATGGAACTAGCTGAAAAAATATACAACACCACTAGGGTTAAATATCGGGAAGGTGTTGGCTCCAGCCTCGAAATTTCTCAGGCCGAACAAAGCTTGTACACCACACAACAAAATCATTTAGTGGCGCTTTATGATCTGCTGGTTGCTAAAGCTGCTTTGGACAAGGCCCTTGGGAACTGATTTGACGGTTGACTGCTGACTGTTGACTTCCCTCAACCGTGTACGATAGTGGGCAGTCAATAGTCAAAGATCAACAGTCAACAGTCAACAGTCAACAGTCAACAGTCAAAAAAAACATACTAATAAATAAATAAACAAATCGCAATGAAAAACATAATTGCATTTTTGAGTTTGCTCTTAGTCTTTACAGCTTGCAAACCAGAACATCCGAAAGACCTCGCTGGCAAGAGGAGTTTATTGAAAGAGAAAAAAGACAAGCTGAGAGAATTAGAAACAGAGATCGCCGATCTCCAAAAAGAAATAGCAAAATTAGATACCAGTAAAGTCGATAAGCAACGCCGTCTGGTTACTTTGCAGAAAGTAGAAAAGAAAACGTTTAAGCGATTTGCAGATATACAAGCAACCGTTCAATCCAACGAAGCGGTGATGGCCAGTAGTGAAACAGGTGGCCGAATTGTTCAGATGGCCTGGCAGGAAGGTCAGTCTGTCAGTAAAGGACAATTGATTGCAAAAGTTGATGTGCAGACGGTTGATAAACAAATTGCCGAACTGGAAAAAGGATTGGAGCTTGCAGCGGATGTTTTCGCCAGACAAAAGCGTTTGTGGGATCAAAATATTGGTTCTGAAATACAATTCCTAAAAGCAAAAAATGAGAAGGAACGCATCGAAAAATCATTGGAGTCTGTCCGCTTTCAATTAACAAAAGCAAATGTATATGCGCCGATTTCAGGTGTGATCGATCAGGTGTTTTTGAAAAATGGAGAAATGTCCGGACCAGGTCAGCCCATTGTTCAGATCATGGATGTCCGTCGGGTAAAGGTAGTGGCCAGTTTGCCTGAAAATTATTTAGGCGTAATTAAGAAAGGAGATATGGTGTCTATTAATTTTCCAGCCATTGGAGAAGATCGCAAGGGACGAGTTAGCCTGATTGGACGCTCTATCAATCCCGGCAATAGAACGTTTGATGTAGAAGTGGAGATGCACAATAAAGGCAATATTCTAAAACCAAACTTGCTTGCGCTGATGAAAATTAATGACTACACACTCGAAGATGCAGTGACACTACCACTGGAAGTAATTCTACAGGAAGTAAGTGGAAAAAATTACGTTTACGTAAAAGCAGATGGCGCAGAAGGGCCAATGGCAAGGAAAGTTTATGTAGAAACCGGTGAAAGCTTTGAAGGCGAAATTGTTATTTTAGAAGGATTACTGGGAACAGAGGAAATTATTGCTGACGGCGCCCGCTCGCTGACCGATAATGACCTGATAAAAATAGAATCGAAAGGCTAAATAACTATTGGCCTTTAGCTGTTGGCTTCCTTCAATCCTGATTTAGATGCGTTGAACGGAAGCTAACAGCTAACAGCTGATTTCAAAATAAAAAACAAAGTAACTAATTGGCTAATTAGCTGTTAGCTTCCCACAGTGGTAAAAATGCGTTAGATGGAAGTCAACAGTCAACAGCTAACGGCCAATAGTTGCAAACTAAAAACATTCATCCCGAATGAAAAATATAGTAGATCAAGTAAAACAAGCTTACAGAGAGTTTTCTCTCACTACTTTGGCTGTGGATAACCGAACCAGTATTTTTATACTGACGTTTATGATCCTTCTTTTTGGTGTCAACTCATACATGACCATGCCTAAGGAAAGTTATCCGGAAATACCATTGCCCGAAAAATATATCCAAACGATCTATTTTGGTAACTCCGCTGAAGACATCGAAGACCTCATCACCCGTCCACTTGAAAAAGAAATAGGATCCATTAGTGGTATTAAAAAAATAAGCTCCTCTTCCCGTCAGGATTTTTCTGTTTTAACCGCAGAGTTCAACTCTGATGTAGACTCAGATATCGCTGTCCAAAAAATTAAAGATGCCATTGACCGAGCCAAGCCCGAGCTACCAACCGACCTCACACAGGACCCGGAGGTACTGGATGTCAACCTCGCAGATTTACCCATCATGACCGTTAACCTGGCCGGTAATTTTTCCAATGATGAACTCGATGTCTACGCAGAATATCTAAAAGAAAAAATCAAAGACCTTAGAGAAATCAACGAGGTAGATATCAAAGGAATCATGGATCGCGAAGTTTCCATAGAGGTGGATTTGCCGCGAATGGAAATCATGCAGATTTCTTTCGGAGATATTGAAAATGCCATTCGCTCAGAAAATATCACCATGTCTGGTGGGGAAATTGTAGCCAATGATTTTCGAAGAACGATCAGTATCAAAGGGCAGTTGAAAACGATGAAGGATTTTGAAAGCCTAATTGTGAAAAGTGAAAACCAACAACCGATTTACCTTCGCGACATTGCAAAAGTGAAATTTGGTTTTTTAGAGCGATCAAGTATCGCACGGGCGGATCAGGAGGCAGTCGTATCACTTGACATTCTCAAAAAGAAAGGCGAAAACTTATTGGATGCCTCTGATAAAATCAAACGCTGCGTAGAAGAAGCTAAAGAATCTGGTTTCTTTCCGGATAATTTGTCGGTCACGTTATTTAATGACCAATCTGTTGAAACCCGAAACCTCGTTTCCAACCTTCAGAACAGTATCATCTCAGGGGTTATCCTCGTGGTGTTGGTACTCTTGTTTTTCCTGGGTATTCGCAACGCCTTGTTTGTTGGTATGGCGATTCCCTTGTCCCTGCTCATGGGGATTTTGATTATCAATGCTTTGGGTTACACCCTCAACATGGTGGTGCTTTTCTCATTGATACTTGCACTTGGACTTCTAGTGGATAATGCGATTGTGGTGGTAGAAAATATTTACCGTTTCCAGCAAAATGGCTATTCGAGTACCGATTCCTCCAAATATGGGGCAGGAGAGGTAGCGATGCCGATTATCGCCTCAACCGCAACGACACTTGCCGCCTTTTTACCCCTGGCTTTTTGGCCGGGACTGATTGGGGAGTTTATGAAATATTTACCAATCACTCTGATCATAGTGTTGTCTTCTTCACTGTTTGTGGCTTTGGTAATCAACCCTGTTTTTACTTCTGCCCTGATGAAAGTAGATGAACGAGCGGAGGACGCCGCCACAAGAAAAAGAAAAATTAGAAATGTATTGATTTTTGCATCCATAGGAATTTTAATCGCGGTTGCAGGACATATCGGAAAAGTGGATTGGACTCGAAATCTCTTTTCAATTGTAGTAGGTGTTACTTTGGTAAATTTCTTCTTGCTGAGAGGAGCATCCTTTTATTTTCAGGATAAGATTTTACCTATTTTGGAAAAAGGTTACAATAAATTTATACGTTTTGCTTTACGCAAATACAATCCACTCTTTTTCTTTTTTGGATCGGTTGCCTTATTGGTATTGGCATTTAATTTAATGATGAATAGTGATGCTAAATCGGTTTTATTCCCGGTTGCAGATCCTTTGTATATCAATTGCTTTGTCGAATTGCCGATTGGAAAAGACATAGTTGCCACAGATAAGGTATTGGAAATAATGGAGGACAGGGTAGAAGAAGTCATCAAGCCATATCGTGGAATCGTAGAAGCGATGTTGACACAAATTGGAGAGAACACCTCTGACCCGAATGGGGAAAGAGAATTTGGAGCCTCACCACATAAAGCGAGACTAACGGTCACCTTCGTTCCGTCTTCTGAGCGGGATGGCCTTTCTACCACAGAAATAATGGCAGAGATCCGGGCAGCTATGAAAGACGTAGCCCCTGGCACTCAGATTACCGTTGCCAAAAATGCAGACGGACCACCTACAGGCAGAGACATCAATATCGAACTCTCGGGTGAAGATGTGGAACAACTGGCCCTCATCTCAGAAGACATGATTTCTTTTATCAACAAAAGAAATATTCCAGGAATTGAAGAATTGAAAAAAGACATCACTTTGTCTAAGCCGGAGTTAATTGTCAATGTTAATCGGGCAGCGGCAAGAAGGTATGAAATATCAACTTTTGCAATAGCGGATGCCATCCGTACCTCTGTTTTCGGAAAGGAAGTCTCCAAATACAAAGTTGGGGATGAAGATTATCCCATCAATTTGCGATTGAATAATGACTACCGCTATGATATAAATGAAATTTTAAGTCAGAAAATAACATTCCGTAGTCCGGCAAATGGTCGCATCAGCCAGGTGCCTATCGCATCAGTAGCAGATATTGAATTTTCATCGACCTATACCGCCATCAACCGTAAAGATCAGGAGCGTATGGTCCAGATTTATTCAAATGTACTGGCTGATAATAATGCCAATGAAGTGGTGGCTGATATTAAAGATGCGCTGGATGATTACTCTTTTCCGGAAGGTTACACCTGGACTTTTACGGGTAGCCAGGAGCAGCAGGAAGAAGAGATGGCTTTTTTAGCGAAAGCGCTGGGGATTGCCATATTTGCTATTTTACTGATCATTGTTGCGCAGTTTAATTCCATCGTATCGCCATTTATTATCTTGATGGCGGTGATATTTAGTCTCATCGGCGTATTCTTTGGGTACATTTTATCGGGCCGGGACTTCGTTGTTATTATGACCGGAGTGGGAATAATATCCCTTGCCGGAATTGTGGTAAATAATGCCATCGTACTGATTGATTATATCGAGTTGCTGGTCAAGCGGAAGCGAGAAGAAAAAGGGGTGCAAAGTATGAACGAACTAGACAAGGAAGATGTACGGGATGCCATTATCACGGGAGGTGGCACTCGTTTGCGTCCGGTATTGCTTACCGCTATTACTACGGTGCTGGGCTTGATTCCATTAGCCATCGGTTTTAATTTTGATTTCTTTGGATTGATTACAGATTGGGATCCTAATTATTATATGGGAGGAGACAACGCTATGTTCTGGGGCCCTATGGCCTGGACGGTTATCTATGGTTTGGTTTTTTCTACTTTCCTGACGCTGATAGTGGTACCTGCGATGTACTGGATGGCTTATCTCGGAAAGTCTTGGATGCAGCGACTGACTGGAACTAAGGTGCTGGTACAGGAGGATGTTTTGGTTGAGCCAGCGGAGTGACCTAAATGGTGATGCGCTCCTTTGGCTTTCTCTCTTCAATCCTAGATGTCCTATGTGAATTCCTTTTCGTGAACTATTTCGCCATTCGTCGGAATACATGTAGTAAAATACGTTAGCCGGCCTACGTTAACAAGAAATTTTTACTTCGGCTTTCCTCCCTCTTTTTTCCTGCCTTTCTATCCGTATTTTCATTGCACTAATTGTTACAAAATGACACCTGATTCAACTTGTGATTATATCAGGTGTGTTATTGTTTTTATGTATAATATCTTGTCTAACAGGACTCTGGTGCTCCTCTTTACCATCCAAATGGTGTTTAACACTGCCAACACATGTTAGTCAATGAGTATAGAGCGCCTTAAAATACGTCACAAATGCTGGCTTAGCCTTGTAAATATGGTATACGTTTTGATTCATTATCAATGCGCTTAGAAGATTAAAATGAATATATCAACAACATATAAAAGCTTTACAGCTTCGCTAATCACCATTATAGTGTTTAGTAGCTTTCATTTGGCTAACCCAGTCGATGAGACAAGCCCGTTGATCTATCCGTCTAATGACTCCCGCCTTAGTGAGTATAAGCAATTAAAATATAAGAAAGATGCTACCCGCTTAGCATTGCGTTTGTTGTCAGCTCATAAGGATTACATAGACATAAACGCAGAGGTACCCAGTGAAATGGTATCATCTATATATGGTGCATTGGTAGCGGTTCATACAAGCGAACTACCCAAAGCCGCTGAAGTTACCAAGAGGCATAAGTTGCATACTTTCCCAATGCCAAGTATCGATCAGTTTTTTGTGATTTATGAAAAAACAGCTGATTGGTGCCAGCCTTTAAGATTGGGAGGTAACACAACGGATAATACGAAAATCAATCAATTATTAAAGACCTATGATTTAGCTATAGATCAGCATATGGAGTGGGACGAAATGCACAACTCATTCAATGTTCGTGCACAAAGCTCACTTAATATGGCTCCAGTCGCGCAGCTATTCTCAACGATGGATAACGTACTATTGGTCGACCTTTTAGTACCTGATGGAGATGGAAATGATATTGAAATAAAAGAACTAAAAGGTGGCTGGGAAATAAATTATTATGTGAAGTTTGATACCTGTATTACAGGATGTAAGCAAAGGCACGTGTGGACCTTTGAAGTATTGGATGGTCATGCCACTTTTGTAAAAGAATGGGGCGATGATTTACCAAATTGGATGAAAAAAAATGGTTAAATGTGACTGGTTTATCAAAAGCGGCACAGCATTTGACTTATAGTAAGTATAACAAAAACACAAGCACATTATCGCTTAGCGCTTTGTGAATCAAATAAGATAACAAGCGCGGTAATTGTAAATTCGAGTATTTTAATTGTTACTGATTGGTATAAGAATTTTAGGGTGAGTGTTTGTTCATAGTTTTTGTTTTTTGTTTTATCCCTCCGAGTCAATCGGAGGGATTTTTTTACCCTCTCCCGAATTTATTTCCCCTCAGATTGACTTCCTTCTTTTTTATCTAAGTCAAATTTTTATTGAAATTATTTTGAAACTCGATCTCCCGCAAATGAGTCCTCCCCAGATGTAGTTAAGCTTTTCGCTTTTCAGGCATCGGAGAATTCCATGTAAGGGTAGAGTGTTTTTATATGTTTTAATTCAATCCCTGCCGCTTCGGCGGCAGGGACTTTTAAAACTTTAAACACTGACTAACAATAGTGTTTGTTCATAGTGTTTGTTTTTTGTTTCGTCCCTGTCAGGCAATACCTGACAGGGCTTTTGTTCTTCAATAGAGTCTCTGCACATAAACTCTAATTACTTTGTTGTATTTTTACAAAAAACAAGAACATGCAAGTCGATAAAAACAAAGTTCAAAACCTACGGGAAGACTATCAGGCCAAGTCACTGTCTGTAGAAGAGGTTGCTGCACACCCTGCGCAGCAATTCGATCGCTGGTTTCTGGAAGCGATGAAATCAGAAGTACGCGAACCCAATGCCATGACTTTGGCTACCTGTACCAAAGCAGGCCGCCCTTCCGCCCGCACCGTTCTACTCAAAGCCTACGACGAAAAAGGCTTCGTTTTCTACACCAATTACAATAGCAAAAAAGGTAAAGAACTGGAAGAAAATCCATTCGCGGCTATGGTCTTCTGTTGGCTCGACCTCGAGCGCCAAATTCGCATAGAAGGAAAGATCGAAAAAATTTCGCCCGAAGCGTCCAATCAATATTTTCAATCCCGCCCCAAAGGCAGTCAGATAGGGGCTTGGGCTTCCCCGCAAAGTGACGTAATATCTGATCGGGGTTTACTAGAAAAGAATGTTAAAAACCTGGAAGTAAAATATAAGGATGCCGATGCCTTGCCGCGGCCTGAGCATTGGGGAGGCTATCGTTTGGTGCCGGATGTTGTTGAGTTTTGGCAGGGGCGTTCCAGTCGTTTGCATGACCGGATTTGTTATCGCCTGGATGGTGAGCAGTGGACCCTTGAGCGGCTGGCGCCGTAGAGGGTGGATGGGACATGGATGGAACGGCCTCCGTGCTCCTACGCTGAAGCTTTCTCCGGCGGACGAAGCCTATGGCGAAGGAATCGGCGAAAGCGTTCGGCCAAAGCCCTATGGCGACGGACGATTGAACAGATTTACACGGATTTTTTTTGTGAGATGCGCTCGGTTTTATACGCCCCGATTTTTCGTATTTTTAATTTCACACGATAAAGGGATTTACATCCCACGAAAAAAAATCCGTCCTTATCCGTTCAATCCGGTACGCCCATCACGATTAACAAAAGCGATCATAAGCCATCTTCAAGTTAGTAGCAATGATCTCAGCTGAGCGACCTTCAATATGGTGGCGCTCCAAAAAGTGAACAAGTTTGCCATCCTAGAAAAGTGCAATACAAGGTGAAGAAGGAGGATAAGGCAACAAGAATTCTCTCGCCTTAGTAACCGCATCTCCGTGGAAACCTGCAAATACAGTATAAAGATGATCAGGCGTCTTATCGCCTCCTACAGACATTTTAGCGCCAGGGCGGGCATTTGCCGCTGCACAACCACACACTGAATTGATAACCAATAATGCGGTACCTTCTTTCTTGCCTAAGTGTTCTTCAACTGCTTCCGGAGTTTCAAGACCTGTAAAACCGTTGTCGGTCAGCTCTTTGTTCATTGGAATAACCATTTCTGCTGGATACATAATTTCTAATTTTTAGTTTAGTATTGAAGCTGTTCTAACTTTATGTTAAGACAACTGCTACAAAAATACACAACTTATACAGATTTTGATAGGAAAAGGTTTAGTAAAGGTGTTGGAAGTTAGAAGTAGGTGTTTCTCACCTCTGGCATCCAGCTTCCAACTCTGAGCGAAGCGAAGCCAAATTTCAGTCGTAAAGTATCATTCTGTCCGATCTAGTACACGGTGTATTAAGTTGCTTTGCATTTTGACTGCTTCTTTTGAAATTACTTTTCGTTGGAAATTCCTTAAATAGCTAAGGTTATTCGCGAAATTTATAACGCCATTAATTTCAAAATAATCGATTCAAATTCGGACGAAACTTAAATTACAATGTACTAGACTATTTAAAAGATGTAAAAGTATTTATATTGCGAAAAATTTTATTTCAATATGAAAAAAATTCTATCCATAGCCCTGCTTTTCGCAGGATTCCTTTTTTTGACAATGCAGTCTTGTACCAATGATGAGCTGCCTCAGCCTACCGCTCCTTCTTGTGATATGGATACCATTACATATGATGCGGATATTAAAGCAATCATCGACAATAGTTGTGCTTACGCTGGATGCCATGTTAGTGGTTTCTCTTCTGGAGACTTTACTTCTTATGATGGAATTCAACCTTTTACGGCTTCAGGAGCATTTACTGATCGTGTCATCACACAACGCGAAGATACCAACAGCGGAATGCCTCCGAATTATGCTCCCGTTGACAGGCCGCAAGATCTAACCGCAGAGGAATTACTATTGGTAGAATGCTGGATTGACGGCGGATTTTTAGAAAACTAAATAATCATTTACAATTCCACACTTATGAATAAAGTAATACTCTTTTGTTTGTTGTTTTTCATTGGCAATAGTTTGACAGCACAGGATAAAGTGTTTGAAACATTTAAAGACACTCGTGTCATCAATACGCATTCTGTCGAAGTATTGAAACATCGAAATCTGGATTTCCGCATAGGGCACCGGTTTGGTGACTTGTTGGGAGACAATGGTGGCTGGCCAACATTTTATGGCTTGGAAATAGCACAGGATGTTTTGTTTGGCTTTGAATATGGAGTCTCAGATCAACTAACCATTGGTTTGTCACGAACCAAAGGTTCAGGACCACTTAAGCAATTGATCAATGGGACCCTGAAGTACCGCATATTGCACCAATCAACTGGTGAAAAACCGATGCCGGTTTCCCTGACTGTTCTTGGTATTGGTACTTTTTCTACTATGCAGAAAAGTAAAGATCCGGACTTAATTAATTTCTTTGAAGAAACAGCACATCGCCTTGTCTATGGGGGTCAAATTTTGATTGCCCGTAAATTTTCAAGCGGCTTTTCCTTGCAGCTTGTTCCCAGTTATATTCATCGTAATATTGTTCCTTTCGGAGATGCCAATGGTATACTTTCATTAGGGGTTGCTACACGGATTCAGATGACCAAAGTGTTTGGTTTGATTGTGGATGCAACACTTCCTGTTTCTGGTTCACGTCCGGAAGGCACGGGTTATTACATGCCCCTCGGAGTTGGTCTTGAAATAGATACTGGTGGACACGTTTTTCAAATTAACTTCACCAATGCAACCGGAATTTCTGAAGCGGATTATATTCCGTATACTACTTCTAATTGGGGGGATAATGAGTTTCGGTTAGGTTTTACTATTTCTCGGATTTTTAATTTGTAAGGAGTCAGGGGTAAGAGTCGGGAGTCAGTTCCACGTTAGGAGAACCTGCGCCCCGACTCCTACCCCCGACCTCTCAAAAATAACTCTATGAAAAAATTACTAATAATAGCACTACTACCACTAATCATTTTTTTAGCTACAAGCGTACAAACTAAACGTACCATTGAACTTAATGAAAGTACCTCCGTTTGGGAATTGCTAAAAGCGCTAGGTGAACCTGAGCCCAACCATACGGTGAATACAGAGGTTCGTGGCTACAGTGTGGCTATAGGAAAAGTAATTGTAGAAAATGGTTTCGGATCAGTGGAAGGAAAAAAGGTGCGATTGCAAAGTAAGCATTTTGTCTGTACGTCTTGCCACAACATCACCAAAGAAGATCCCGACCTGAGTAAAGTAGATCCGCAAGCCCGGCTTGATTACTGTGCTGAAAATGGAATGCCATATTTGCAGGGAACCACCCTTTACGGAGCAGTTAATCGGATGAGCTTTTACAATGGTGATTATGAAAAGAAATATGGAGACCTGGTGACACCTGCCCGTAATAATTTGCGTGAAGCAATACAACTGTGTGCCGTTGAATGTTCTCAGGGTCGTCGATTAAATACAATGGAGTTGGAATCAGTTTTAGGTTACCTCTGGACACTGGACCTCAAACTGGCCGATTTGAATTTAAAGGATGAAGAATTTCAGAAAATAGAATCGCACCTCAAAGATAATTCAAAAGATCATACATCCGCTATCGCATTGCTGAAGAGCAAGTATCTTCAGTATTCACCTGCTCATTTTGTAGCACCACCTGCTGACCGCAAAAAAGGTAACGGCCTCACTGGTGACTTGGAGAATGGTAAGAAGTTTTACGAAACAAGCTGCTTGCACTGCCATGAAAACGAACGTTATTCCTTTTTTAATCTGGATGATTCCAAACAAAGCTTTTGTTATTTGAATGGTCGCTTTGGAAAATATTCCCATGCTTCTGTTTATCAGGTGGCCCGTTGGGGAACGCCTCCTCATCCGGGCAAGCGGGCTTATATGCCGCAATATACGGCGGAGAAAATGAGTGAACAACAGTTGGCTGACTTGCGGGCTTACATTGAATCTCGTGCGGAGTGATGCCCATCAACGTTAGAGGGAAAATTCCAATTCCTACAGCTCCCAACCCCACTTCTCCCAATCCGCTTCATAATCCACATCCGAAAGCTCAGGAAGTAAATGATAAGAACCCCCCGTTTTATTAATCGCTTTGATCGTATCCGATAAAACGGATTCCGTACTCCACTTCATATTCTCAAAAACAGAAGGGGTAAATTCGCGCATTCCCAACAGGTAGTAGCCGCCATCCTGCGCAGGCCCAATCACAAACGAATGATGCCGCAATTGGTCAAAAGCTTCTACTAGAATTTTTTTGGAAAGGGTAGGGCAGTCGCTGCCAACAATGATGACATGCTGAAAAAGTTTAAAGGCTTTCTGAAAAGCGTAGGCCATGCGTTCTCCCAAAGCACCATCGGGTTGGAGGTATTTGTGGAATTTGGATTCGGGCCACTCGTCGTCAAAGTTGATATAGGAACTGTAGTAAAGCAAGCGCTCTGCCGGAATTGACAAAACTGTTTTGCGGGTATGTCCAAGCAGGGCTTTGTATATCTGCAAAGCTTTATCATCTCCCATCGTGCTGGCCAGCCGGGTTTTTACTTTTCCTTTCTCTGCGTTTTTTATGAAAATGATAATGGCGGCAGACTTGAATTTTGGCATTCCTTTGTTTTTTAAATGAGTCCGCTTCGCTGTCAGATCGTCATCGGCTTTACTGACCGCATAGCGACCTGACAGTGGCGGCAGCGCCGCCACTATGTGAGTCCTAGGCGATCTGACGGCGAAGCGATCTCTTTGCGTTACTTCTTCTTCTTCTTCTTCTTCTTCTTACTCTTGTCCTCCTTAATGTGGATATCCTTATCGTCTTTCAGTTTTTTAGAAACCGCAGAAAACGGACCACTGATTACTTCTGTCCCCAACGTTATGTCGCTGAGTACTTCAATATAATCATCATCCTGAATACCTGTTTTGACTTCGATCATTCTTGCTTTTCCGGCTTCTGATAAAAAGAGCACTTCGAGTACTTCATCGTCTTCACTTTTGCTATCCTCTTCCTCCTCCTCGCTATCGTCACTTTCTTCGGATTCATCATCATCTTCATTTTTGTCCTTATCTTTTTTGTCGCGGGTAGTGACTGCCTGAATTGGAACACAAACTACATCTTCACGAACTTCAGTAGTGATGTCAATAGAAGCCGACATACCTGGGCGGAAAGGATGCGGTCGGTTTGGCTTCAGAAGATCCGCATACGAAGCAGGATCGATACGCGCCTTGACCACAAAGTTGGTTACCTGATCAGTTGTCAAACTAGAAGAACCTGCACCCGAAGCGGAGTTCGCAATTTCCGTGACAACACCTTTGAATTTTTTATCTAGGTAGGCATCCACTTCTATTGAAACTTTATCGCCCAATGAGACGCGGAGTACATCGGTTTCACTTACGTCCACGTCAATTTCCATGGAGCTCATATTGGCGATACGCATGATTTCGGTACCGGTCATTTGAATGGTTCCGACCACGCGTTCTCCTTGTTCGATATTGAGCATAGAAATGATGCCGTCAGTTGGTGCGTAGATGGTGGTTCGGCGCAGATTAGTTTTCATTTCTCTTAAAGAAGCCTCCTGACTTTTTACGGTAAATTCAGAGGCAACTTTACTTTGTTTGGCCGCTTCGAGGCCTGCTTCCGCAGATTTCACGTTGGCTTGGGCAGAACGCAAATTGGCTTCAAGTCCTTGTAGCGTAGCAAGTGAGGCTTCAAAATCTGCATTGGAAATGATTTCTGTTTTGAAGAGATCCTCGTTGCGTTTGTGTATGGCACGGGTATTTTGAATTTGAGATTGAGTGCGCTCCACTTCTGCCTGAGCAACAATGAGTTGAGCTTCGGCACGAGCAATGCCTGCCTTTAAGTTGGCTACATTAGCTTTGGCATTATTGACACCAGCTTCGCCCCGTTCTACGGTCGATTGGTAAGCATCCGCGTCAACCCGACAAAGTAGCTGACCCATCTTCACAGAATCACCTTCTGCAACATATAATTCAACCACCTCTCCCGATACATCGGAACTAATTTTCACTTCCTTCTCTGGAGAAATTTTTCCGCTGGCAGACACGGTTTCTTTGATGGTTCGTTTTTTTACTTTCTCTACCTCCACTTCGATGCCTTTGGGTTTGCCTTGTCCTTTCCAGACGGCTATCCCAATAAGAACCACTACTAAAACAAGTGCGCCGTAAAGAAGATTGTTGTTACGTTTTGCCATGTTGTTGTTTTTTTTATCAAAAAAAAAGACCGAAGACCGAAGGCGGAAGTCCGAAGTTTCCTTCTAATGCGGAGCACGCGATCGCGGAAAACTTCGGACTTCCGTCTTCGGTCTCCTTCCTCTATTTCAAACTAAGCTTCTCCCCCTCATAAAAGTCCACCACCTTTACCGTATAAAGGAAATTGTATTTTGCAATAATAAGATCCACCTCTGCCTGATCCAATGTGTTTTTTGAAGTGGTATATTCAAAAGTATTGATGGCGCCCAGTTGATATCTTTTCTCTGTATTTTTATAAGCTTCCGCTAATGCTTTTACGGTTTTATCAGCTGCTTCGAATTGTTTCTTGGCAGCTTTTGCATTGGCAATAGCTTGTTGTATATCTGCTTTTAGTTGTTGCTCGTTTTGAGCATTGATTATTCTTTGGTTTAGAATGCCGAGTTGTGCCCGCTCTATGGCGATGTTGGTTCGGTCTGCGTTGTAGATGGGTACTTGCAGTGAGAGTCCAATACCTTGTCCAAAGTTGTCGGAGATTTGTCCGAAGTATGGTCGTTTGTTAAATGAAAAATCAGATTGAAGTGTTCCTAAGGTTGCGTTCGTACCATCTATAAAAACATCTTGTTCGACAATTCGATCACCTACAAAAATCGGATTAGCAAAATCAAGGGTTTTATCCGACCAAAAAGAATTAACATTAGCGTTGGCAGAAAGCACAGGAAGGCGCAGTGATTTGGCGATGTCGATTCCAAGTTCAGAGCTTTTTAATCGCATTTCACCAGCACGTATCATCGGTTGGTTATTATACGCTTTGTTGTAAATATCTTTGAGTACAAAAGTTTCTGGTTCTACTCGTGGAGTGAGAACGGTTGGCTTTTCCACCACTAGTTCAAAGTCTGGTTCGAGTTGCAATAATTGTTTGAGTACCAGGTAGTTTAGTTCCAATCCATTTTCCTGAGTTACGATGGATTGCTCATCGCTGGCAATGTTGGCCAAAATGTTTAAGCGGTCTGCTCTTGGAAGTGTACCTGCCTGTATGAGTTTGTCCGTTTGTTCCAATTGGTCCTGAGTTTGTTCCAAACGCTTTTGGGCATTAGCCAACTGCTCATAAGAAAACAAAATCTGGAGGTAAGCATCTGCCACAGAGAGCGCGATATTTGTTTGCATTTGTTTTTGATCAGCTCTACTGGCAGCTGCGTCAAATTGTGTTTGTCTGATGGTGTTCTTGATTCGATTACCATTATATATAGTTACACCTGCAGCAATGCCGAGCGAGTTAGATGCACGGGTTTCGTTGCTAAAGGTGTTGGTTACCGGGTTAATGGTTCTACCAAAGTCGAGGTCTCCGTTTGCAAAACCATTGACGTTAGGTAATCGGGCATTCTTGCTTTCCCGTTCAGCTATTTCGGCCTGCTGCACCGAAAAGCCAGCTTGCTGGATGGAAAGGTTGTTTTCCTGTGCATATTGGACACACTTTTCCAGTGACCAGGTTTCTTGTGCAGAGGCGGTTCCTATCAAAAATGATAGGGATAATACAATACAAGTAATTCGTTGAATCATGAGCTTTAATTTAATCTTTTGACAATAGTACTAGAACATAAGTACACTGTGTAGTAATGTGCTTTACATTTTGAATAGGTTATTTTTAGATTAATGGAGTTATAAATTTCGCGAATAGCCTTAGCTAGTTAAGGAATTTCTAACGAAAAGTAATTTCAAAAGAAGCATTCAAAACGGGCAGCATTTAGGTTACATTGTAATAAGTACTTACTTAAGTCTGCAAGAACTAAGAAATTATATTAAGCGAAGCCAATTTTGGATCAAAATTATCAAAAAAAGGATGGAAGGCGCAATGTGCAAGTTTAAAAGTTGATTTTGGTCGATTATTGAGACTGGATTTTTAAACAAGATTTGGTGTTGATACCAGCTTTAGGGTAGGAGAGACGGAAGACCAACGTTTCCCGCCAACGCAATGGGACACGGATTTTACAGATTGAACCAATTTACCTAGATTTTTTCTACGATAGAAATAATAATCGCGTTAGAGGGGAATCCGTCTCAATCCGTTTTATCCGTAAAATCCGTGTCCTATCTACGTTATTTAATCCACAGAATTAATCGTATAAGCAGAAATAAGCTGATCATATCGACCTCCAAAGGGGGTGTAATAAACCAAAATAGTGTAGTCGTTCTCCGTCTCGTACCAATTACCTTCCAATTCTTCCAAATCAATGGATTTGTCCTTTCTGTCGACCACAGCATATACGTAGTTGTAAAACCCTTGTTTCAGGAAAGCCTTAGTTACATACGCATTGATCAGGTCATTATAAACCATCTTAAACTCCTCTTTGAGATCCCAGTCGGTCATGCTTCCATAAAGATAAACATCGGCCTCCCGAAAAGGACTGCCTTCTTTCAGTGTGAATAAAACGCTGGCATAGTCGCTACGGAGATTGTAATCGCGCTCTTCAAGCGATTCGATGATGAATTGGCCATTGATGTCATTGTCGGACAGATAGCCTTTGTCGATTCTGGATCTGTCCGGAATCAGCGTCACGTCGATACCATCTCTACTTTCGTAAATCTCTCCAACAGTCTGCGTTTTGTATTGAAATGTACGCAGATCAGCAAAGCGGAATTCCTTGCCTGCCGGAAATGTTATTTTATCCTGATAGTCATAAATGATTTGTTCTTGCTTTACAAAAAGAGGTGGAAGATTTTTTATGGCATTGTCCCAGCGTCCGTTTTGCATAATTACCACTTTGATGGCAATTTGCGGATTGCGAATTTCAAAACCTTTATGATCAATCATGAAATCAATTTCGTGATGTGTCCTGCCTTTGCTGACATTACTGGGGTAGGAGATACTTGGGAGAATACGAACGAGCGGATCTACCACCATAAAGCGCCGGGTGATGGCTAGTTTTTTATCATCGGTAATGTCATAAACTTTTAGCAGATAGTTGCCGGATTTCGTCCAACGGATATCCTGATTGGGGATGAGTAGCTGATAGTTGGTGTAGTTGGTCAAGGTGTTGAAAGAAAAGTCGTATTCATCAATATCGTCTTCATTGAAACCTTCGATATAGTTCATATCTGTAATCTTGGTGGAAGGTTTCCAGTCGTAATCACAATGTTGAAACGTGTAGATGTAATCTTTTACCTCCTCGTCGAGGTCGTCAAAGATGAGTGAGAGTTGCCCACCGGATTCTATGTCAATGATAGGTGTACTCGTCACTGCGCTTCTAGGATGAAATTTCACGGATTTGATATTGTCGAGGTAGACACTGTCCTTATAGACGAGTCCTTTGTCTGCATCTTGCGCGAAGGCGAAGGTAAAAGCCAGGAGGAGTAGGAGTGTGGTGCTTGATTTTTTCATGTTTATTAAATCTTGTTGGGGATTTTTTTGTTGAAGTTGCTTAAAGAACTTCGTTGTTTAGACTTGTTTTTCTTGTATGTCGCGCGATACTTCTTCCAGCTTCATAAAGTTCTAATGTAAAATCTTTTTCTGGGAAGTGATAGGTTTCAATGTTTTGCCCGTCAACCTTATTTGATGACAATACAAGTGCAATTATAAATACTAAGTTTAATCTCATTTCATTTTAATTGTAAAACATTCAAACGTAGCTTAATTCCCTTGTAATTAACGACTTAGGTACGGTTTAATTGTAAACTTGGCAGCCTGCCGCACTTAAAGTTTTGTTATTGTCCCTCTCCAAAATCAAACAGGCCTCCTCACGTAAACATCGCGTAAAGAGGCCCATTCAAAACTTATTCTTTAACTATTCAGTGTTAATTACGACAGCGGGCTTTTGAGTTTGCACTTGACACTTGAACTTGCACTTTTTAAAATTCAAGTGCAAGTATCAAGCGCAAGTTCAAATGCCCTCAGTTCTCAGAAGTCCTCTAGCAAAGCAAGCTGAACAGTTACCTTATTCTTTAATATTCTGGAATCATTAGGGTAGATCCAAACTTAAAATGTAATTCAAGGTCAAGTAAACCTCAGTTTTAGATCAATCAACTCGCTTTTTGACCTTTATTTTATTCTCAGCTATACCTACGCTGAAGCTTCGGTATACAAGTCGGAAGTCTCTTTGCTTTGCGATAGAGCTTTCCGGTCTTGTAGCACATTAGAAGACCCATTCAAAATTCAATCATTCATCCATTCAAAATTTATTACCTACGCGAGTAATTAGGACTCTCCTTAGTAATCGTAATATTATGAGGATGACTCTCCGTAATACCAGCAGAAGTAATTCTCACAAACTGAGCTTCCTGCTGTAAAGTCGGAACATCAGGTGATCCACAATAGCCCATGCTCGCGCGCAAACCACCAATGTATTGAACCATTACTTCAGCCACTGTTCCTTTAAAAGGTAAGCGGCCTTCAATACCTTCCGGTACTAATTTTTTGATATCATCCTCCACGTCCTGAAAGTATCGGTCTTTTGAACCCAGTTCCATGGCGCCCAGTGACCCCATGCCACGATAGACCTTAAATTTTCGGCCATCATAAATAATCGTTTCGCCCGGAGCTTCTTCCACGCCGGCAAAGAGCGAACCTGCCATAATCGTACTGGCCCCTGCGGCCAGAGCTTTAGGAATGTCACCCGTAAAACGGACACCACCATCTCCAATGATCGGTACGCCTGTATGTTTGATGGCAGCATAAGCATTGTAGATCGCACTCAACTGAGGCACACCTACACCTGCTACAATTCTTGTCGTACAAATAGATCCTGGACCGACACCAACCTTCACACCATCAACACCAGCTTCAACCAATGCCAGTGCGCCAGCTCCGGTAGCTACATTACCTGCAATGATTTGTAAATCAGGATATTGTTCTTTAATTAAACGAACAGATTTTAGAACGCCGGCAGAATGTCCATGGGCGGTGTCTACACAAATGACGTCCACACCTACATTGACCAGTGCATCAATGCGCTCCATTACATCGCCGGATACACCAACTGCGGCACCTACTACCAATCTGCCAAGGCCATCTTTGCAGGAATGTGGAAAGTCAACGACTTTCATGATGTCCTTATAAGTGATGAGTCCGACGAGTTGGTTGTGTTTGTCTACGACCGGAAGTTTTTCAATCTTGTGTTTTTGAAGGATTTCTTTTGCCTGTTCAAGTGTAGTACCTTCGGGCGCGGTGATGAGATTGGTACTCGTCATCAGTTGTTTGATAGGCTTATTAAACTTGGTTTCAAAACGCAAATCTCTGTTGGTCAGTATACCAATCAGCTTATTGTCCGCATCTACGATGGGGATGCCACCGATTTTGTATTTCCCCATGAGGTCAAGGGCATCTTTTACGATAGCATCTATTTTCAAGGTGACCGGATCGATGATCATGCCACTTTCAGAACGTTTGACGCTGCGGACGTGATCGGCCTGTGCTTCCACACTCATATTTTTGTGGATGATTCCGATGCCTCCCTGACGGGCAATGGCGATGGCCAGTTTCTTTTCGGTAACGGTATCCATTGCAGCAGAGACCATAGGCACATTGAGCTTTATCTCTCTGGTAAGCTTGGAAGAAATGTCGACATCGCGAGGGAGAACTTGAGAAAATGCAGGTTGGAGGAGGACGTCATCGAAGGTAAGTGCCTCTCCGGCAAATTTCTGCTGGGCGGTTGATTTGCTTATTTTTACTGTTTCCATGTGCAAAGTTAGACAATAGACTTTATTTTCCCAGTACTTATTTTTATTTTTTCGCTTTGTTTGCCAAAATAACTTAATAAATATGCTAAAAGTTTACGACGATGATTACTTCATGAAGCAGGCTTACCTGGAAGCCAAAAAAGCTTATGAAATGAGGGAAGTCCCGGTCGGGGCAGTGGTAGTTTGCCATGAGCGAATTATCGCCAGAGCACACAATAATACGGAGCTGCTCAGTGATGTGACAGCTCATGCCGAAATGGTGGCTATCACCGCAGCCTGCAATGGAATCGGGAATAAATACCTCAGTGCGTGCACCTTATATGTAACCCTTGAGCCCTGCGTGATGTGTGCCGGAGCTTTGGCCTGGATGCAATTGGGGAGGCTGGTGTATGGCGCTGATGACTATAAAGGAGGTTTTATGCGATTCGGAAAGCGGCTGCTACATCCCAAAACGAAGGTGGAATTTGGAGTAATGAAGAACGAATGTGAGCTTTTGATGCGAACGTTTTTCAAAGAGCGTCGCCAATAAACAACTTCACAGTATAAACAGCAATATTTAATATATAAACGATAGATAGGC
>Ga0114957_1001233_pt1 | contig 28934 bp, 21 predicted proteins | sample BantaG_FD_87175 | JGI IMG/M metagenome (GOLD analysis project Ga0114957, IMG submission 87175) | Marine algal microbial communities from Bantry Bay, Ireland - BantryBay_4 metaG | ecosystem: Host-associated > Algae > Red algae > Unclassified | place: Bantry Bay, Ireland | collected 2014-11-21
AAGACATTGAAAGTCACAGTCAGATCACCGTACAACAATGATGCATATGATTGTTATGGTTGGGCTTGTGATTACAAAAGCAGATACGCATATTTTCAGAAGCATATGGAGATCGAAGGATTCAAAGATCACTTGACGGATGAAGAAATCGATCTTCTTTATTTCGGAATTGTCAGATATATGAATGATTAACAGGGAATTATTTTTTAACATATAAATTAACTTTAGAATGAACACAATTGGAGAAAAAAGAATCAGAACTGAATTCAATCCATCAAAGACATCATCAGTTGATGTAATGAAACACAACTATGCAAGTATTGTCAATCATCTTCAAGAGATAGAAGATGAAGAAAATGAAAATCCATCTGGTGGTGGTGGTGCTGTCTGTAAGGAAAAGATCAGATTGGTTGAGATTGCACAGGAAAAAGCAGAAGAAGCAGCAATGTGGGCTGTCAAGGCATTGACTGCATAGAATTACATTTGAAAGGTGCTGAAATTGGATACTTCAGCACCTTCATTTAAAACAAAATAAAAATGAAAAAAGAATACACATATTTCAGTACTGAAGATTATGATCTTTTCAAGTCATTGGATGGAAATCGTCCTATTGTTCAAAATAAAATTGACAAAATAGTTGAAGACATCCAAAGTGGGTTTGATTATTTACAGTACTGTCCTATAATAGTCAATTCAGAGTTTTACATCATTGATGGTCAACACAGATTTGAAGTTTCTAAGATTCTCAAAAGAGAAGTGTATTATGTCATCAGAGAAGAAGCACACACCAAATCAATCGATATTGCCAGATTGAATTCAAGAGGTAGTAAATGGACGGACAAGGATTTCATTCAATGTTATATAAAAGCAGGTTTGAAGGATTATGAAGATATAAAAGAGTACAACGACAAAGGAATTGTCATTAGTGATTCAATCAGACTTTTAACACACGGAAATCCATCTGGATTCAGTATAGATAAAGAAGCATTTAAGAGTGGCAAATTTGTAAGCAAGAACAAAGAAAAGTCAGATGCTTTTTTGAAGAAGATTGATATGTTCGATTACAAGAAGAAATACAAAAGACATTTTTTGTTTTCTATTTGGAAGATCATTCAAAAAAATGTTGTTGAATGGGATCGATTAGTGTCTTCTGTAAATAGAGATTGTCACGACTACGAAGGTTCTTCATATAAGGAAATAGCAACACAGATTGAAATGAGTTATAATTTTAGATTGAGAGAAAGAGTACAAATATTTTAAATAATGAAATCAATATCAACAGCACTGTTTGCATTAATTGCATTCGCATCATATTCACAGGACTGCATCTATTGTGCAGGTGATGAATACACCATATCAAGCAACGTCACGGATGGAACACCACCATTCACGTACTTGTGGTCAACTGGTGCAACAACTGAAACGATACAAGGCGACACAAGTAATTCAGACACCTATTCAGTGACGGTGACAGATTCAGACGGTTGCAGTGTTGTTGAATCGATTATTGTTGACATCATTGATATGTCTGTTGTGATTCCTGTAATTGCAAATTATTGTTCTGGTGAAACGCAATTGATTGAATCAACCGTGACTGGTGGAACTTCACCATACACGTACAGTTGGTCAAATGGTGAAACAGGAAGTTCATTTCTGTATGACGAAGAAGCACCACCAGAAAACAATGTTTCCGTGACGATAGTTGTCATTGTGACTGATTCAAATGGATGTACTTCAACAGACGAAGAACAGTTCGCAATACTTTCAACACCGACAGTAATGGTGAGTGAAATCATACCACAAGTTTGCGACAATCTTGGATCGATATGTTTAGAGTTTGTAAATCACAACACCAGAACTGGAATTGAATTCAGTTTCGATGATGCTGCAAATTGGACACCATCAGTGAACGACAATACAGTTCAGTTTTGTGACGATCAATTGACTGCAGGAACATACACGATTTGGTCACGTTGGGGAAACAATCAATGTCCAGTTGAAATCGGAACATATGTTGTTCCAGATGCTTCGTATGATCTAATTGTCACAACTGCATCAACACCAGAAATGTGTAATGCAAACAACACTGCAGATGGTACAGCAATTGCATCATCATCTGGTGGATCAGTTCCGTACACATACGATTGGTCAAATGGTGGAACGACATCGACAATCACTGATCTGTCTGCAGGATCATATGAAGTAACTGCAACAGATGTGAATGGATGTACTGGAACAAGTGAAGTTGTTGTTGACGATCTTGATGATTGTCCGTGTCCAGTCATCACAGTGTCAGCAATAGATATAATTGATGAAACCTGCACACAGGATGCAACAAGTGATGGAAGTATTGAAGTTGATGCAACTGGTGGAACACCTGCATACACATATGATTGGTCAAATGGATCGTCTGGAAGTTTGATCACTGGATTGGTTGCAGGATCGTACATCGTAACTGCAACAGATGCAAATGGTTGTACTGGTGTGAATACATTCGATGTTCTTGATCTTGACGACTGTTGCGATCTTACATCAACATTCACAGTGGTTGATGAAACTTGTAATGCAGACAACACAATGGATGGTGAAATCACTGCAATTCCTGCAGGTGGAACACCACCATATTCGTACAATTGGTCAACGTCTGAAACAACTGCAACAATCACAGGTCTGTCAGAAGGAAGTTATCAAGTGACGATCACAGACTTCGATGGTTGTGAAAAAATTGAAACAGTCGATGTTGTTGATCTTGATGACTGTTGTATTGAAGGTGTTGAAATGACAGAACAGTTTGGTTCACCTTCGCAGACGTGTAACACACAACGGTTCTTCAATTGGATTGATCTATCCTGCACGTGTTGTTCTGGAACATTTACAATCACTTATGATAAATGGATGGAATATCCTGCAGGAAGCGGAACATTTTTATACACAGGTGTGACAACAGAAACAGAAAGTTGTACAACTGCACTTGATCCACAAGTTCCATTGAATGTTTGCCAGTTGGATGCAAATGTGAACTTTGAAGTTGGAATTGAAATCACTGCAGTAACTTCAACCGATCCAGATTGCAACACTGATCACTTGATCGGTTTGACTTGGACAAGAACGGATTTCATTACGCAAGGATGGTATGACACTTGTTGTGGTGTCGATTGTGACGATTTCACTGTAACTGGTGTCGTTGTTGATGAAACCTGCAATGATGACAACACTTCAGATGGAAGTATTGATTTGACAGTCAGTGGAAGCAGTGGATACACATACAACTGGTCAAATGGAGCAACAACACAAGACATATCAAATTTATCTGCAGGAAATTACAATGTCACTGTCACAGATGTTGATGGATGTGAAGAATTGCGTGGATTCACTGTTGATGATCTGGATGATTGTGATTGTCCAGTTGTGTTTTCGACAGGAACAGTCACACCAGAAACGTGCAATGACAACAACACAATGGATGGAAGCGTCAACATAACACCATTCGGTGGTGCTGCACCATATTCGTATTCGTGGTCAAATGGATCGTCTTCACAAGATATATTCAACTTATCTGCAGGAACGTACAGTGTTACGATCACAGATGTTGATGGTTGCACTGGTGTATCAAACTATGTTGTTGGTGACGATGATAATTGTCCGTGCAATTGTTCACCAGTCATAATTGGCGAATGTCCGTTCACGTGGGGTCTTTCTGGAACTGATTGTGCAGGACTGACAGGAACGTTGCAATACAACGGAACATCAATTGCAACACAATTCGGATTTGGAAACAACACGTATGATCCTTGTTCGAATGAAGGAAATGGAACATATACACTTGTGATGTCTTCTGGAAATGGATGTCCGACAACAACTGCAGTGAAAGTTGTTGATTGTTGCGATCCTTGTCCGAATATCACGATCAGTCAAATACAACTTGAAAATGAAACTTGCGGAAACGACAACACAATGGATGGTCTTGTTGAAGTGTCTGCATCTGGTGGATCGTCACCATATTCATATTCGTGGTCAAATGGTGCAAATACTGCATTGAATAGTGGACTGACTGCAGGAACATACACTGTCACTGTCACAGATGACGATGGATGTACAGGAACAGCATCGTACTTGATTATTGACGAAAACGATTGTTCCAGTTGTGGTTGTGAAGTTGAACTTGTTGACGACGGTGATTGCACTTTGTCTTCAATCGTATCTGGAACTGATTGTCAGAATTACGAACTGATTGTCCAGAAGTACGGAAACGACGATTGTACAAATGGAAATGGAAATTGTACTGTTGCGATTGTACCGAATCCAATATCTGGTGCAACTTACTTTCATAATGACTTGGATTGCTTTAATGATGGAACAACTGAAGGTGGATACCGTGCAACATTACTTGGAAGCAATGGTTGCAGTAATTATCAAGACAACTGTTTGTTCATTGAAGAATGTACTTCATTTTGTGATCAGTGTTCACCGACTTTTCCGATCACAGTTGATTCACCGATTGTTGAATTCGGATCATTCGCAAGTGCATCGTGTAATATCACAGCATTCACAATTGAAATTCGTGAAGGTTCGACAACTGGAACGATTGCGAACACTTTAACGGACGATAATCTTTCATACATCTATGACGTTGGAACATACTTCGTTGTTCTTACCAGTGTGACGTATGATGGAACAACAGTGACACAAGCAGATGACGACAGTCTTGAAGATTGTCTTGGATCGTTTATCGTACCACAATTGACGTGTGATGGAAATATGAATGGAAATCCACTGGAACACGGATTCAGTTTTGATTCATCAGTTACAGGATCAGACCCTTTTTCATTTTGTATTGATGTGACAGGTGAAGACTTCTTTCAATGGGATTTTGATGAAGATGCTGAACCAGATGACATTGAATTGTTCGAAGAAACTGTTGGTGGAACAACGATATCAACAAATCACACAGGAACATACACGATTGGAACAACAATGCTTGTATGTATTGAGATCACACCAAATGCAATTGCAGACCCTACAGTGTTTGATTTTTCATATCAGTGTACATCTGGTGAATGTGTTGATTGCGATCCAGTTGTTGATATATCTGGATTGACTGTCAATTTGAGTGGAAACCTTCTTCAGATAAGAGTTCCGACAACTGGAACGGCTTGTGATGAAGGTTCTGCAGGAACAGACGAAGATGACATCATTGATGGTGGATATACAGACGGTACATTTTGGAGCAACAGCAATGATTGGCACGGACACAATCATCCGTTACCGACATTAAGTTGTGAACCTGCAGATAATAGCAATCAATTATTGGGTTGTGTTGTTCAGAGTGGAACACACACAATCACAACTGGTGCAACAAGTGCAGACATTGAATTCACGAATCAAGCAGATTACAATGAATTAAAAACAGCGATAATCAATGCAGTTATCACGGCAACAACTGGAAACAGTTGTGACGATACACTTCCAGAATATTATTCGACTGTCAGAGTTAGTTTCTTTTGTGGATCAAGTTGTGACAATAGTGTTTTCGAAACAGACTTTTATATCAATGCTTGTGAAGAAACAAATGTATATGACGACAATACCAATACAATCACAATAAATGATTTCATTGTTACGAACAACAATACACTTCCAGAATGTAACAACCTTGTGAACGGTGCAGTATCAAGCACGAACAACAATCTTCCTTCTGATATGACAAGTTGTGCAGCACCTTCCAACATAAGACCAACAGTATCAACAAGGAAATACAATAATGGAGTAATCACAACAGGTGGTGATGACGACGTGTCTTCGTGGCATTATGTATTTTACAATGATGGTGGATGGAGTGAAGCGAATTGCGATCCTGCTTCAAATGGATTTTGCGAAACGTCTTCTGGACAATGGAGAAAAGGAACAAGAGTCAGAACCTTCATCACTGATCTTGCAGATGCAGAAAACAACTTTCAAGTATTCGAACGTGATGTTTGTGGAAACGATCCAGAATTCTTGATATACGAAATCGAAAATGGCGTTCAAATATTTCCTTAATTTAATAAATACTAAAATGAAAAGATCAATCACAATTTTATTCTTGACCATATTCGCAATGTCCATCAATGCACAAACACCAGATTGGAACAATGACGAAGCATCTGAATTCAAGATCATCGAAGGACAATGCAAACAGTCAACACCGTACACATATAGTTCTTTGTTTAAGCAAAACGAAGCAATTGAATATGAACACATCATCAAGCAGGTTAAATTGCTTCAAGGAAAGATTCAAGAAAAATATCCGTTAAGTACTGATATCACTTGGAGAAAATACAAATATGGAAATGTCACTTCTGAAATACTGGTCACTGAAGATGGTGTTGTCGGTTACAACATATTGAGACAGTCAAGTTCCAAGAAAGCAGTGATGGTTTGTCCAAATATTGAATATCCGATTATAAAATGGAATTAATGAAAAATACAATCAGAACAATCATTGCATCAATTGCAATAATGCTGTCATTTACAGCAACAGGACAAGAAGCGATCAACAGAACTTGTCACACTAAGGTGTTGACAATGGAAGAAGCGTGTCCAATCAAAACAAATGCATACGGTCTTGAATCTGCACAACGTACAATCACTTCAGCGAATAAAGAATGGAGTGACACAGATGTGATCACGTTTTCATTCGAATATGGAAGTGATGAAGACAAAGATCACGTTCGTACTGCAGTTCAAATGTTATATCAAGAAGTTCCAGAACTTGAAACCAAGTTGTTTGAAGTTGAACATTCTGGAACATTACGGATCGCATTTGATCCAAGACTTGGTGCTTGGTCTTATGTGGGAACAGACAATCGGTTCATTCCAGATTCACAACCGACAATGAACATCGGATGGTTTGAACCAACATACACAACAACCATTCACGAATTTCTTCACGCATTAGGATTTTATCACGAACATACACATCCAATGGTGGATTATGATTGGGATGGTTTATATGATTACTTCTTGACGGAACACGGTTGGGATCGTGATATGGTTGACAATAACTTCAAAACAGATGTTGATGCGATTTATGGAACATATGATCCCGAAAGTATTATGCACTATTGGATCAGATGTCAATTCGTTCTTTCTGGATCGTGTGAACAAGACAACAAGTTCTTGTCTGGACAAGACATTCAAAGATTAAAAGAAATGTACGGATCACCAGACGAAACACCAGTTCCAGTCACGGAAACGGTTCAGTGTTACAGTGATGAATACATTGATGTGTTGAAATCAAAAGACATCCTTGAATTATTTGTTGAATGGAATTATTCAATGAATGGTGATGTGTTTTCGTGGCTTGAAGAATCTGGACTTGTTGTTCTTCCTTATAAAGCACAAAGAATCTTCGGAAATAAATACAAAGTGAAAGTTTTGATGGATGGTGACAAGGTTTATGTCAGTGATAAGTATGACACCGTTTCTGAAGCCAAAAAAGATGTTCTTGAATGGATGTTCAATGTTGATTTATAAATAAGAAAGTTTATCCCAAAACCCAAAACCAGACATTGAAGAAATTCGTGTCTGGTCTTTTCGATTAAAAACAGATTGCTATGGTACAACAAATATTGATACTGAAATTACTTGCAGATATGAAGCAACCAGTTCAAAGCATTGGCGAACTGGAATCAAGATTGAAGACGCTGAAAACGCAATTGAAGAACACACCAGATGAAGGAACAAGCGGTTTCAATGATTTAGCCAAATCAATATCAACAAGACTGAATGTCGATCTTGACACTGCAAAGGATACCATTCGTGAATTCAATCGTGAAGCAACGAAAGAAGTACAAAAGGGAACTGATAAACTAAAGGAATACAGAAAGACACTTCGAACAATAGAACCTGCAGCGAATTCAATCAATGCATTAAGACAAACAGTTCGATCACTTGCGAAGGAAGTTGACAACCTTGATCGTAATACTGAAGAATTCACAAACAAGAATGATGAACTTCGAAGACTCAATCAAGAACTGATCAATATTGAGAAAACAACAAAACGTGGTGGAAGGAATGTCGGTAATTACGAAACAGCATTCAAAGGACTTGGAAGAACATTCGCAACAATAGGTGCATCAGTTGGAATTGGAATTGGATTGAATGAAATTGGAAACAGTGTCAAAAGCAGTATTTCTTTGTTTGCTGAATACAATCAACAGGTTGCATTGCTTCGATCTATATCAAGAAGTTCAAAAGCAGAAATCAAACCACTTGAAGAAGAAATAAGAAGACTTGGATCGACAACACAATTCACTGCAAGACAATCTGCAGAAGCAGCAACCATTCTTGCGAGGTCTGGACAAAACAATCAGCAGATAATTAAAACGCTTGAACCAACATTGCGTGGTGCAATCGCAACTGGTGAATCAATTGAAGCGATTGCGAATACTACAGCGAAAGCATTGCGAACATTAAACATACCAGTTGAAGAAGCAGGAACATTTGTTTCGCAGTTAACACAAACACTGAATACATCAAACAATCAACTGTCTGACTATACAGAAGCATTCAAGGAATTTGCACCGACTGCAAGAAGTTTGAAGATTCCATTGGAAGATGTGAATGCAACGATTGGTTTGCTTGGTGATAATGGTCTTCAAGGAACTGTTGCGACAACTTCACTTCGTTCATCATTGGTAAGACTTGCAGATGATTCAAAAAGATACGCAAAAGCAGCAGCAGAACTTGGTGTGACTGTATTTGATCAGAACGGTCAATTTGTTGGAATGGCTGATCTTCTTGAAAATCTGGAAACTGCATTCGAAGGATACAATGACAAGCAGCGACAAGCAGCGATTTCACAAATATTCGGTGTTAGATCATTGAATCAAGTGAATGCATTGCTGAACACGCAAAAAGAATTCTTGATTGAAAATGAAACTGTCACGTTGTCTGGTGCAGATGCATTCAGACAATATTCTGGTGAAGTACTTAATGCAACAAATGCAGCAAAAGAAGCAAGTGACATTGTTGGTGATACATTAAGTCAAGATATATTGAAGTTAAAATCTGCACTACAGGAAGCAGCAATTCAGTTTGGTGAAACATCTGAAGGTGGTCTTCGTGAATTCATTCAGTTCATTACCAGATCGATTCCAGTACTTGCAGAACAAAGTGGTCGGATATTGAAAGTTGCTGCAGTGATGACGTTGTTTTTGGCTACATTAAAGGCATCAAAGGAAGGAACTATATTATGGACAATTGCAACCAAAGCACAAGAAACTGCACTGAAGTTGATGACAAGACAAATCACAATCACTGAAGCCATCACCAAGATATTCAACAAGACATTGAAGTTGAATCCATTTGGTTTGATTATCACTGCAATTGCTGCACTTGTTTTTGCATTCAGTGAACTATATCAGAACAGCGAAAGATTCAGAGGATTTATAGATTCAATTGTTGGTAACATCAAGAAGTTCTTCAATGAATCAAAGGTGGTGAAGCAGATCACAGATGGAATTGCACAAGGATTTGAATTCATTGGTAAGGTTGCACAAGGTTTGCTTTCTGCATTTGCAGGAATAACACTTGGAATAATTGACTTTGTGAAGGAATCAAAACTGGTGAATGCAATTGTACAATTGATGATCAGACGTGTTCAAGGATTAGTCAACTTCTTGACACCTGCATTGCGATTGTTCTTGAACATTACAAATGCAGTTGTTGACTATGCGAAACAAAGTGCATTACTGAATGCAGTGTTCAAAAGTATATCTGTTGCGTTGTCAACTGTTGCACAAGGATTCGTTGAATTCGTGAACTTAACTGAAAACAGTTCAGCGTTCATTGCAGGATTACGTGCAGGGATCAGAGAAACATTGCTTTCAATCGAAAGATTTGGTGAAAGAATATTGATCACAGCACAAATTGCAAGTAAACAAATTGAAAAACTGAATCCATTTGGAAAGACAACTGCACAATTGGATGAAGAAATCAACAAGTTAAGACAAAGACGTGTTGAATTAAAGAATGCAGGTCAATCATTTGGTGAAGCATTCAACGAAGCATACAACGAAGAATTAAAGAACACATTCGAAGGTGTCAATCGTGGTGGTGCATTGGTTCGTGAAGTTAAGGTCAAGACAGAATTTGAAGGTGTAGTTCCAACAGGTGACGACGATGACGATGGAACGACAACGACAACAACAGGTGATTCAACAAAAGAGATTACCAGACTTCAAGCACTTCAGAACGAACAAAGAAAACTTGCAGATGAAATCAAAAACAAGATCGTTGCAGGTGAACCATACGAAGAACAGTTGAAGCGATTCAATGAGTTGACAAAACAACTGACTGCAGTCAATGACGAATTCAATAAATCGACAAAGACAACAACAGATGAAGCAAAGTCACAAGCGAATTCAATCAACGACTTCACAACAAGAATAAATGAACTAAAAAAAGAATACAACAATCTGTCACTGGATTCTGAAAACTATTCCGAAACACTTGCAAAAGTCAATGCATTGGAAGAAGAACGTGAAAGACTTCTTCAACTGCAGAAGACAACAACATCTGAATATTCTGAACAGTTAAGAGAATTACAAACGCAACTTGCAGGATCAAGCATTCAGAATCAAGAAATCGTTCTGACTGAAACAGCAATCACAGACATCACAAATATCAGTGGATTAGATCAAGACGGTGCAGAAAAGATCAAAGCGATCCAAGAAAAACTGAATGAAGATATTCGTCAATTAAAACTTCAGAGTTTAAGAGATCAAGTAATTCTGAACAATGAAGAAGTTGAAAACCTTCAAGAGCAATTGAATGAAGAATTGCGAAATGAAGAACTGAATGAAGAACAGAAACTTGCATTGCGAAGATTCTATGAAAAGCAAATATTGCAGATTCAATCAGATAATCTTGGATTAGCAAGACAACTTCTTGATGAAGAATATTCGCAGATCGTTTCAAACGAACAAAGGAAGCGTCAAGAATATCAGAAAACGCAGGAAATCAGAAAACAGATATTTGATTCAGCATTGCAAGTTGCAAGTGAATTAAATTCTGGAATCAATGAAATAATAACCAACAGAAGGGAACAACAACTTGAAGCAGATCAAGAAGCACTGAATAATGAAGAAGAAAAAGCAATAAAATCTGCAGAAATATTTGGTGCTACAGAAGAACAGAAGCAGGACATCAGACAGAAGTTCGAAAAGGAACGTGAAAAACTTGAAAAGGAAGCAGCAGAAAAAAGGAAGCGTCAAGCAATAATTGAATCACTTATCAACACAGCATTAGCAGTGACCAAAGCACTTGCATCTGCAGCACCACCGATCAACTTTATTTTAGCAGGTACAGCAGCAGCACTTGGAGCAATACAGACTGCAGTGATATCAAGTCAGAAATTTGCACTTGGTGGATTGTTTGATCAGAAAGTCAGAAGTGATTCGAAGTTTGGACGTGGTGCATATCTCAAAACAGGAAGATATCATTCACAGGGTGGAATGCCGATCATTAATCCACACACAGGTCGCAAGGTTGCAGAAATTGAAAAGCACGAAGGAATTGTCAACAAACGATCAATGTTGTCACGTGATGTTCTTCAAGCAAGTGGAACACCTGCAGAAATTGTTGAAGCAATGAACACATACAAAGGATTTGGAAGTTCATATGGAATTGGAAACCGATCTGGATACAGAAAACTTTCAGTATTGAAAGCCAGAAAGACACGTGAAAGTTATGGATTAGGAAAACAGTATCGTGTGAATAGAATACCAAAGTACGAAGAAGGTGCAATATTTGGTTCTGACATAAGCAATGCAATGATTGTCAGTTCGTCCGATCCAGAAATGAAAAGATTGATGATTGATCAAACAGAAGCAATTGACCAATTAAGAAGAAGCAATCAATCTGCATTGACTGAATTACCAACATCGTCGGATGACTTGCGACGAATAGCACAATTGATACTTGACCAACAAAATGCAACAACATAATGAAAAAGACACTTGATGAACAAATCACTGATTTATTACAGATCAATGATTCAAATGAAATGTTAGCCGTTCAAAAAATCCTTACCTTACTGACAGCAAGACCGAAACAGAATCTTGCGAATAAGTTGAAAGCCTGTAATTATTTTATTGACGCAAGACAAAAGAACATACCAATCAAAACGATCAAAGGAAAAATTGGTCGTGATCTGAAGATTGCAAGACAACACGTTGACAAGTATTGTGAGACTTGCTACAAGTACGAAAGATTGATAAAAGAAGTGAAGAATTAAGTTCCTTTTATCATTCTCAGGTTGGTTTTATGGCATCATACGGAATAAAAGTTGAACAACGGTTTGACTTCTCGTGTGGTGTCATTTTTTGATTATAGCTGAACATATACGTGTGACACTACTTTTTCAAGACACTAACATATTACGTAAATCATAGATATATTTGCATCATATGGTGAACAATGATATCATTATCGAAATGTTAACTTCGATTTGGGCATTTAGTCCACAATCAGAAATTGCACACATCAAACTTGCTGAAGACATTCTTCTTGGAAAAGATGTCATTGCAAGATCAAAGACCATTATTGAATCCCAAAACAAAGAACCGATTGTATTTGCAAGTGTAGACGCAAAGAACATCACAATCAGAAATTCAGCATCATTTGAAAGTGCAAAGAAGGGTGACATTGCAATATTACCGTTCAGTGGAACAATGATGAAGAATGATGGATTTTGTTCAATGGGAACACAGTCATATGGTGAACTGATTGCACAAGCAGGAAGAAACAGAAATGTTCGTGGTGTATTGCTTGACGTTGATTCTGGTGGTGGACAAGTCAAAGGAACGCAAACACTTGGAAATATCATCAAAGGATTCGAAGCGAAGTACAACAAGCCAATTCACACGTTCGTGAATGGCGTTGCTGCATCTGCAATGTATTGGGCTGCATCTGCATCGTCAAATATTACGTTAGCAGAAAACAACAGTGCAGTTGGAAGTATTGGAGTAATGGCGACATTTTTCAACCAGAAAGAATTGATGTCGAATATTGGTGTCAAAGAAGTTGTTGTCAGAGCAAAGAAAAGTTTCAATAAAAACGAAGCAGTTCTTCAAGCAATGGACGGAAACTTCGACAAACTTCAATCTGAAGTTCTTGATCCAATGAATGAACAATTTCACAAATCAGTCAGATCAAACAGAAAAGGAAAAATAAATCTACAGGACAAAGTTGAAAGTGCAGATGGTTCAGAAGTCGCAGAAGTGTTGACAGGAAGGATGTACATCGGTAATGACGCAATCAAAGCAGGTCTTGCAGATAACATTGGAAGTTTAGAATACGCAGTTCGAAAATTGAAGACTGCATCAAATAAATTATCAAACGAAAGTACAGTAACAATGAATAATTATTCAAAGTATTCGGATGATGCACTTGTTGAAGCGATTCAATCACTGCAAACATCCAAACCATCTGCAGAAGATGAAAATTATGATGCTCATATGACAGAACTTGCGTTTGCACAATCAGTGCAGAACGAAAGAAGTCTGAAAGCACAAGTTGAAGATTCAAATGAATCAGAAGAACTTGCGAATGCAAATGCTGAAGTTGAAAGACTTACAACAGCAAATGCAGAACAAGCAACTTTGATCGCTGAACAATCAACAACGATTGACAATCAGAACACATTGATCACTGAAGCGAATCAGACAGGTACAGAAGCAGTTGCAACAATTGCTGAACACCTTGCAACAATTGAAGCGTCAAACACAACGATTGGCGAATTGAATGCATCGAATGAATCTGCAACGAAGAAGATCACTGCAATGGAAGACTTCATCAATAGCGAATATGGTGAAGATTCAGCATCGAAATTCGTTGCTGACAATGATGGAAACATTGCACAACCACAATTGGAAACTAAAAAAGTCTATCTGAATAAATCAGAAAGAACAGCGATGACAAATAAAACTGCAAAAGAACTTGCAGAACAGATCGTTGGAACTAAATCAAATTAATCACTAAGCAAAAGAATCAAGAATAATGAATATCACAGCAACAGCATTCACAAGTGATTCCAGACCATCGTGTTACACGTGTCCACCTGCAGGAAGTGGAACTGTAAAGGTAAAAGGAAAACAAATGTATCTGGAATGTCGGAAATTTACCGAAATAGGAAACCAGATGGAACAGCGTGTCACAGCAATGATGACCGATCTTTACAGAACTGGATTGATCCACATTATGCCAATCGGAACTGATACGGCAAAAATGACGTGGGGTAAGGAATTCAGATTCAAAACACAGTCACGTGGTAATGGTGGACTATCCAAATACCAGTGTGACGACGATTATCAAGTTCCAGAATTATTCAGACACGAAAAAATCGGTTGGACTGAACTTCTTTATGTTCACTATAAAGGATGTCCAAAAGAATACATCGGAACTGAACTTCAAGATATGATCTTTGAAAACGATGAATATGCAGATCACAAAGATGTGGACAATGCATTTTCTGATTCATTGATAATGGCTGCAAGAAAGACAATTTCAACAGACATCCAATACACTGATATCATTGGTATCTTCAAAGGTGCTAATAAAATGGCGAATCACTATGATGGACTATTGGCACAAATGTATTGGGCATATTGTGGAACTGCATACTATCACAGTTTGAAATTCACTATTGACGAAGCATCGTTGATTGATGGAATGACACTTCACGCAAAGTATGCAGGATGTGAAATCAATCTGACTTTCGACAGCACTGTTGATACAGATGCAGAACTTGGAACATTCGCAACATATGATGAATTGTATTCAAGACTTGTTGACTGGTTGAACACAGAAGTGACAACGACATCAGACAGGAAGTATGTTGATGCAACGTACTATTCAAACAACATCATCGTGACATCAAAGTGGGCTGAACAAGAAGTGACGCTTGATATGTTTGTTTCAGAAGATGAAACGGTTGAATCGTGGGCAATGTGTGAAACATATGGTGGTGTTAGAATGGCAACACTTCAAGGTTGTATGCCAATCGACGAAAGACCAGTTCTTGTTGAATACAAGAAGTACACGAAAGAAACGATCTTGAATGAACTTGTTTGTGATATCCACGAAGCAGAATCACAAATGGATTTCACTTTAATGAGAGAAGGACAAAGAAAAGCATTGTTCATTGACCATTACTTGTATAGTATGTACAAGAATGCACAAAAGACGAAAGCAAGAGACGCTTCACCATATGCACTTGATAGTGAATACGAAGTTTTCGAACTTGATGCACTTTCAGTTCACGGTGGAACTGGTATCTGGTTTATTTCTGTTGTTGCAGCACAAGAATCAAGAAGAAACGTGAAACACGTTGTCGATACTGACAGAAGCAGTGCAAATGACATCTTCGTTGGATTCTTGGATCAGTCTTGTGACAACATCAAATTGAAGTACGAACAACTTCACGGTTTGATGGTTCAAGACTTCAGATTGTTAGCAGGAAATCTTCTATGTTCACCATTCGTGAAGAATTTGAAAGAACCACACGAACCAGTGAAGAACACAATACCGTGTTACAACAAAAGAGTTCGTGACTGTTATCTTGATCCAAGAAGATTCACTGAAGGTTGTCAGATCAATGCAGCGTTCCAGATCGGTGACGAATACAAGAATGCAGCGTTGTATATGCTTGACGGTGAAATCAAAGTACTTCAAGCAGGTGAAACAATGCCACCAACAGCACAAGCAGTGTACGAAATTCAATTGAATGACAGGACACAAGGAATTCCAGTCACGGAACTTGCAAATGTTGAGTACACATATGATGTAATCTTTTCAGATGGAATCAAGTACACATTGGATGGTCAAAATCCAATCATTCAGTATTCACAAGGAACACAAGGTGTTTTCAACGTGATACAGACTGTAACGATTCCAAATGTATGCATGTCAACATATAATGCTGCAGAAAACTTTGGTGGTGATTATCCATTCGAATGTCGTGGTGCTTGTTCAGATATTGAAATGAAGTTCGAAGGAAGAATTGACAAAGAAGTTTTGTCAGCAACTTCAGCACTTGAATTTCCTACAAAAGCAGATGTTGTTGTTGTTACTTCACACGGTGATGTTACTATTCCGACAGGATCAAGCATTGATGATGCATTGACATTACTGAATGACTTCTTGGAAGCAAACGGACAACCAAAGACGATTGTCTTCTTCAAGAATGATGATGGTGTTCTGACATTTATGACAGACGGAAAAGATGCAAGACTGACAGTCACAACAATTGATGGTGTGGAAATGACAGAAGTTTGCACGTATGAATTGACAATGGTTGATTCAACTGAATATGATACTGGTGACGGTGTCGAAGATGCGAAAATATATGTCTATCCAGTAGGTGGAACAAAACCGACTGATCCGACATTCACAGAACTTCCAACGAATGCAGAAATCGATGATGAATCTGCAACAGGTTGGACGGTTGAAATCGAGATAACTACAACATACGGATGTACATTTGACGGTCTTACCGTCGATGTACTTCCAGTTGATGGTGAAGAAAACTATACGTTTAACCTATAAAATCAGAAGATAATGTCTTGTAGCAGTTGCACAATATTAAGACCAGTAAAAGATTCAGCAGATGACGGATGTCAGAAGTTGACAATTAAAGTTGATGATATCCGTCTTGGATGTCCAGAAGACTACACAGAAACAGTTGCAGAAAACGAATCAACAGGATGTGCCAATGGATATGTTTCGAACATAGTTCTTGCCGATCCAGTTGCAGCACCAGAACCGTTGGTTTGTATTGAATTGACAAATCCAGAAGACGTTGACGAAACCAACGAATTCACATTTGACAAGGATACAGATGAAGCAGATGATCAGTATAATTTGACACCAGTTGGAATCAAAGTTCTGAATCCAGATCACCAGTGTGTTTTGGATTCTCTAAAAGGACAAGAAGTTTCGATTTATTACAAGTTGGAAAACAAGTCTGGTGATTATGTATGGAGAAGGTTCATCGGATGCCTTACAGGTGTCACAGGTGGATTGATCAACGGATATGAATTGACTTTCAACGCTGACAATCCGAATGAAAACGAAAGACCATTATTTGTCAATTTAGGTTCTGAAGCATTGACGACGGCTGCAATTGACGCAATCACACAATTTTAAACTATGTCACTGAAAAATAAATCAATCGAAGAACTGCAGGAATTAAACACACCTGCAGCACTCAAAGAAATCGAAAAGCGAAAAGCAGCAGAACTTGCAGCAGAAGAAGAAGCGAAAGCGAAAGCAGAAGCAGAAGCAGAAGCAGAACTTGAAGCAGCGAAAGCGAATCCAGAACTAAGCAAGGACATCAGAGATGTTGATCCAGAAGCGAAATACAGACTTGTTTTGAATAGAAACAAAAAAGTTGTGTACTGGACTGCAGAATTCGCATTGAAGAAGCACAACTTCAAACAACTGTCTGAAAGAAGTCAAAAAATATTGATGACTGGAAAGACAGCGACACAAATTATCAAAGAACTTGAAAATTAATTGAGAATGTTAACAACAAAACCAGTACTGAAAGAATCGAATGACGTTATTCCAATCACAGGTGAATTTGGAAAAGAAATCAAGGCGAAAGACTTGAAGAACAATGTCGCAAAGCATATCAGACTTTATAAGTCAAGATATACGAATGCAAATGCATTGCTTCACGAAATCAATACCAAAGTCAGCAATGTGAAAGCAAGACTTGGAAAGAAGAACAGACTTTTTTCAAAGAAAGCAGACAACGGTGTGACATACAACGTGCTTGTGAAAGTATAAAACAGAAATATTTTGAATACACACTATGTCATTGACAGTGGTGTTAATTACATTAAAACGTCAGCATCAAACTTGAATAATCCTGCAATTGGTGCTGACTTCTTTTTGACACTAACAAAGCAGGGTTGCAAAACAAGAACAATCAAAGCGACTGTTGATTCAGCATGTAAATGCATATTGCACGTCAAATACGAACCAGAAAGTTGTATGGAAGAAAAAGGATTGTGGATCGGAGTGTTTACAACAACAGAAGCAAAGAAGGAAGAAAGATCAGAAATTTATAAAATCAAATTATTAGTCAATTAAGATGAATCTATCAAAGTATAACACAAGGAAACTTGACTGCACAAAGTGTAGTGACATTAAGATTTCAAACAAAATGCTTGGTGACAAAGTCGATCCAAGAATTTTAGTAATTGAATATTGCGGAAAAGTATATCACGCATTTGCATCAACAATGCGAATCTGCTTAAAGAACTTGATCACTTGCGACAAGAAGCAAGATGACAGAATTCCAAACAATCAACGTGATCCGTATATGGTCGTTGAATTTCAGAATGCAAAGTGTGGTGTCAGTTACATCGGACAAGAAAGTGTTCAGAGGTTCACAATTTGTTCTTCTTCAGAACAGGCATTGATTGCATTGTGTCACAAATTAATTAGTTCAGCGAACAAGATTGATGGTGCATTGTCATCAAGAACTGTTTTGTCTGGTGTGACAGGAACAACACTTGAAACCGAATTCATTACTGATCCATCAAAAGTGATGTTGTTCAAAAATGGATCACTATTGGTTCAAAATTTATCAAACACATATTCAATCGTTGATGGTGAGATCGTTTTGGCGAATCCATCTGAAGCAGATTGTTATTGGGAAATTCAAATCTATTGTTAAGAATGAAGAATCTATTAAAAATATCCGTACTGTTTTTTGCATTTGTCAGCATAACAAATGCACAACAATATCAAAAGTTAGGCGACAACGAACCTGCACCGACAGACGATTGTTATATGCTTGTCACTGATCCTGTAAATGGTGGTCTTCAAGAATACGTCAAGTGTGACGATTTCCTTCCAGATGTAGAAATATTGATCGACGGAACATCGTATCCGATTGAAGACGACATCAAACCTGCAATTGAACAATGTATTCTTGACAATGGAATTGAATACTTCCAAGTCACGCAATTGAACTATGATCCAATAACTGGAATACTTGGAATTGTACAAGTTGACGAAAATGGTGTTGCGTTGCCAATAGTCACAACAGTTATAAATTCAGATACAAACACAACATATACATTGACAATGGTTGGTGATGTTTTGACCTTAGTTGGATCAGATGGAAGTACAAGTCCAGTGACAATTGTACATCCTGCAGATGTTTACAATGTAGTAACTTCAATTAACTACGATCCAGACACAGGTGAACTTGTTTTAGAACAAGAAGATCAAGACGGTAATCCGTTACCACCATTAGACACAAACATTGATGTTCCAGTATGTGAAATGACTGACACAATAATTTATGGCGATATCGATACAGTTAGAAACTGTATTTCAGCAATACATTATGACTATAATGGATTGTGTGAACAAACAATCACAAATCACACATATCCTGCTAAGTTATCATTACCACAATTTGCAGTTAACTATATGAACGACACGACCGTTTGTAGTTTCATAGTAGACTTGTCAGATGATGATTTCATTTGTCAAAGTGGTGATGTTGATGTGACAATCACAGATTTTTCAACCACAACTGGAAATGTTATATTGATACCAATCGGAAATGGTAAAGTTCAAGTAATAAAGGATAAATGTTGCGAATCAAATGACTTCGAAAGTGGTGTTGTGACAATAGACTATTGTCTTGAAGCAAACGACGTATGTGAAGAAGTTTGTGCAACAGAAACTTGGGTTTTAAATGCACCACCTTCTGGTGCAATTGATTGGATTAAAGAAGATGACTTGGTTGCTTATGAGGTAGACGAAACTACATTTGCGGTTATTACTGCGGTTCCTGAGTTGGACAATACAAGTCCGATAGTAGAGCTTGATGATATTACGGTGACGTTTGACCCTTGTGTTACATTGGTTAGTGTTAGTGACCCTAATTTCTCAATTGTAGGGAATACGGTTGTGAATACTTCACCGATAACTACTAATCTAAGTCCTCCTAGTGATAGCTATTCATTTAATGTATTCTATACTCCAACGTCATCATGTACAGACCCTATAGTAAATAGCGTAGTTGGTGGAGCAACGGATGGAGAGGGTAATGAAAGTACTGATAGTCATATTGATACACAAGCGTCAGTTCCTGTTGCTGAAAGTAGAATAACCTTTGATAATGACGGCATTTTAGATGCTAATGGAAATATATCTGCTTTGATTGTGGATAATAAAACAGATGGTTCGCCCATCACATCAGATGAAGCTAGAACCATAGAGGTTGTTTTACTTGACAAAGTAACAGGTGCAGTAATTGGTAATTACATTGGTTGTGGTTCAAGGTCCACTGATTATGGGAGCTTTCAAGATGGCGGTGGTTCACTGCCATTCTCTCAATTGGCTCCATATATAAGCGGAACAAATACTAATTTAAATGCCGAAAAAGGGAATTGGGCAGTAGCTAATAATTATGACTATCAAGGATTTAATACAGGCAATCCAAACGATTCAAATGCGGTAAGGTGGGAAGTAAAAACAACAGTTGGTGGAACAAATTGCATAACAGGTTTAACAGGTAGTTGCCCGATTGAGTCAGTCAACACAGACAATTTTGATTACGTAGAAGTATCGTATCAAATATTCGGAGCTTTTGGAGGCAAATTTTACGGGAGTGGTGCATCTTGGGGACAAACAGGTGCTTGGTCAGGTTGGGTCTGGGGTAATAATGTGATGAACTCAACGCTAGCACCGAACATAACTATTGAGATGAAGAATAGTGGGTATATGTTCAGTAATCCATTGCCTAATGTTAGTGTTGCACCATTTAGAATATTGTGTGGATTTGACGAACCAATTAATAGGGATGCTGGTGAACCAGCTGTCGGTACGGTTGATATAGCAGAACAAACATTTGACTTCTCTAACGGAATTTCTGCGTATATGGAAAATGAAGTGGAGTGGTCAATGAATGCTGACCCTGTTTTTTCAAGCACTGGAGATATGGCAGTGTCTTCGGTGTGGTCAGCTTTAAATGTCTTTCCTTGCAATGCCACGTCCTACACCTTCAGGCTAAATTATTACAATCAATATTACCAAAACACAGCAATGGATGGACTATCTGATGTATTAAAAACTTACCTAATTGATGGGGGTGCAACGGTAACAGTTCCAAATAGGGGTGCAGCAAGAGCCAGTGGAGGTGTTAATGACCTTCATGCAGTCACAGTTAATTGGTTACCAAATGAGACAGGAGTCAAGGCGGTAAAGGCTTGCATGGATAACGGAAGAAATGAAGTTTGCTCAAAATACGAGTTAGTTAGATTTTGTAAATATTAAACAAAAAATGAAATACACAATAATACTAATATTTATTCTCGCATTAACATCATTGAGTCTTTCGGCTCAGTTAGGGTGTTGTTGTGAAGTTGGAGTTACAGATAACGGAGGCACAACAGACCCAACATCATGCAACTGTACAGAGTCAGGAACAATCCAAGTGACATGTGACGATTTAGACCCGTGTACAATTAACGACTTGGAAACGGTCACTGATTGTGATGAATCAATTGTATGTGTGCCATGTGTTGGTACTCCTATTGCAGAATGTACACAAACGACTGAGGTAGCTTGTAATGATGGAGATGACTGTACATCCAATGACATTCAAACAATTGATTGTGATGGTTCTATTTGTGTTCCTTGTGGTGGTACGGCTAAAGAAACGTGGACGGTTAATGTCTGCTTTGAAGCTAAAAAGTGTGATGGTAATAATACGAAACTCACTGACGCTACAGCTCCACAAGGAAATTGGCAAGGTTCAGCGAACCAAAGTAACTTCACAACTACACAACTGCCTAACGGGTGTTTTACATACGAATCAACAACTAACCTAGTGGTTATAGACCCGTCTCAATTCTATCCGAATAGTATAGCAGATGAACAACTCGGATGGTACTCTAATGATGTATATACTGAAGCACCCCCGTCGAACGATGTAATTCCTTGGTTAAACATAACAGGAGACCAATGCGATGGAGCTTTTACTATCAATATGATTTGGGGACTTGAACAAAGATGCTTCAGAGGTAAAGTTGCCTTCGACTTGACACAAGATTGCATATTTGATTTAAATAACGATGGCGAATTAAACGGAATAACAATGGAGCTTTATTCATCTAACGGCATCCTTTTAGACCAAGCAGTAACGGGTGGAATTAGTGCTGGTGCAGAGTTAGACAATCCATTACATTATTATGAGGATGGCACGGGTGGTTCTCATGATGGATTTTATAGGTTATGTTTAGATTGCATTGGAGAGGTGTTTATTGCCAACGTTTCATGCACCCCTTTGGTTGTTAGCGGAACGACCAACTTAGACCCTACATGCTATAATCAAGGAGATGAAATATACGATTACGACAATAACGGAGACAGTGATAATTTACTTCCTTCAAGTTGCGGTGATTTAAACATGACCACTCCATTAATAAATTCAAGTACCTCTTTGCCACCGATTACATATGGAAATGTATTTGGATATATTAAAAACTAGAACAACACAATGCAAGAATTTACTTTAACTTCAGTTTTAATATATGGGTTTGCCACAGCAATGGGGGTAATAATTACATTAGGATTAACAAGATGGTTTAGCAAAGGCGACAAGGTCAATGCAGAATTAGACAAGCAAAGGGATGAACGTGAAAGGGAAATGTTTTCTATGATTAAGGAAATGAATGCTAAAATAGATGCTTCATTTACAAAGATACAGGTTCACCATACTAAGCATGAACGACATGATGAACGAATAAAGAAGTTGGAAGAACAGTTATTAAAAGCGAATGAAGCCGCAACAAGATTGCGAGAAGATATTTTAGGTAAGTTATTAAGTAAAATTCAATTAAACTAAATCGATTATGGCTAAGACACTATCAGATTTTCTTTCATCTGCAGCAACAAGCAAATTGACATTCATCATTGGATTGATGATTCTATTATTGGAAGCAGTTCCAAGTGGTGTTGATGTGATATACTATTTTCCAACAGACTTCAGCGACCTATTGGTTTGGCGTGAAGAATTTGTTGATTGGTTGCCGTTCTTGAAAACATTTGTTGTCTGGACTGGTATCGGTGCAGTTGGAATTGGAGCAAGAGACGCAAACAAAAACGATGCTGAAAGTGGTGTTGATCACGTCACAATTCAGTAAATAGAAAAACAGAAATCAAGATGCAGAATCAAAATAAATGTACAAATACGGTACGTCACACAATAGACTTCATCAACTGTTGTGTCAATAGTTTTAAGGACGGAAAATTGATTTCAGTTCGAAACATTGCAAGAATGAATGCTGCATATTTTGAAGACAAGAATATTGTGTTGTCAGATGGACAAAATCAATATTCTGTTGAGTTCGACAAAATTCAATCTTTCGACGGAACGATGACTGATTTAGTTTCACTTTTGAAGAAGTGTGGAACAAATTCATCAATAACAGCACAAGATCACGAAGAAATATGTGTGCCACTGCAGGATGGAAGCGGTGAAGAAATTTTGATCCGTGTATTGAATTCGGATTCAACATTTTCATATTTCGATTCAAATGGTAATTTAATCACTAATTTAAATATTTATAATATGGGCAAAGCAACAGGAAGCGTTGGAATTGCAAAAGCAGTACAAGAACTTTGTGCAGCGTATTCACAAGGATTCTGCAACACAGGTGCAGCACCACAGGTTATCACAGCACAAGACATCGTTGATCAAGCGGTCGCAGATGGTGCAGCATATCCAGATGGTTCGCTTGTATCTGCAACAGATGTCATTCACGGTATCGACATTGATATGAAGCTACCAAACACGATGACAACAATTGCAGATGGTACAGAAGTCGAAGCACTTGATTGTGGTGGTGTGTACACTGTAAATGGTGGACAAGACACGATCAACGGTGCAGGTTCAAGAACGTACACTGGACAAAACATCAATGGTGACTTGAAAGCAACACCATTCGAAGATTTATCATTATTGCCAAATGCGTGTGTGAAACTTGATGTTTCATTCATTAAAGTGTCATAGGATAAGTCACAAACATTTTTAAAAAAAGTGAAGAGTCCTTTGGAGTAAAGTTCTGAAGGACTCTTTTTAATAAAACAGAAATGAAGTATTTAATCAACATACTATTATTGTTCACACTTTCTTTTTCATTAAGCGGACAAGATGTAAGAACAGCAAAAGCAGGTGGTTCGGTTGGTATACCCAAAAAGACTGATTGTGAAATACCAGTCAATCTTGAAGAGATATGCAAAAGAACATTTGAATTTATTTATGATAATGGAGTGACACCAGAATCAAGCATCAATAATTGTGGTCGTCAAAATTACATCAGATTCGATTGGGTGTTCGAATCTACTGGATGGACTACAGGTGCAGGTATTCTTGGTGATGGCGAACCTATTGGTGCTTATTTAAATTGGGGCAATCAATTATCTACTTCAACAATACCAGTTTCTTGGATTAATTTTGGACTCAAATATGATCCTTATGGATCAGACCACACATTTGCATTTAAGCCGTCACCGACTTGGCGATCTTGGGTTGTTAGTGGTTGTAATCCAGATGCAAAATATGGTGTTTGGAATCTAAAAAGAGACAACGGATGCGAATACACTGTATTTCCTGCACTTTACACTGAGAAGATTGTAAAGGTCTATAGAAGCACCACAATGAATTGTGATGGAGTGATGGAAACCAGATATTACGATATAAATAAAGACGGTCAAACATATACGCAAATACTAACACCAGACAACATTGATTGCTTTATTCCTTGTGAAAAAGGATTCGAGCCAGTAATTATAAAATCAGAAGAAATTCCGTGTGTTACAAAAGACAGAATACTATGCGACAGAGTTGATGAAAACGACAGTTCGATGGATGTTCAATTTGTTTTGGTAATAGATATTTGTCAAGGCAAAAAAACAAGATACAGATACACATTGTCATCTTACAATAACTCAGTAAATCCAGATGATTTAGTCACTTACAGTCCAATTGGAAAAGTTTACGTTTGTGGAACGAATGAAGTGTTCATTGAAGAACCAGATGAATGTGAAGTAGATGGAACTTTTACGTTATTCAGCTATGAAAACATAACTGAAACATTAAGAAATAGAGAATGGGAGTACGAACCTACGAAACCAACATCATACACACTTTCTGAATTCTCATCAGACAGAGAGAATTTGGATTTAACAAGAACAACGACTGTTGATTCAGATTGGAATAATGGATTATCTGTTGATGATTCAAGTAATTTATCAACAACTTCAGATGATCAAATAATCGAAGGATATATGTTGGTGACTGAAAAAACAACTGGTCGTTGGTCTGGTGGATCATATGGATACTTTGCATTAGAGTATTCTGATTGCTGCAATGGAGATTGTGAAGAGCCACAATTGGTTCTTGAAAAAAGGATGGGTGGTACAAATGGAAGCATCACAAATGAATTTGAATTCGAAGTCGGTCTTCATAAATTCTACTTATATAACTTAGATGACTATGCAAACACTTCAAGAACGTTTCAATATACTCTTGATGATGGTCTTACTTGGATAAATGGAACACCTTCTTGGATTAAGTTATCAAGAAAAAAGATCACAGAATTATGCAAGAACATAAAGTCTTGCACTAATGGAAATTACATAGATTTAAGAGGTAGTGAAGTTGATATAAATGAATGTTATGATTGTTCGTTGTTCTGTACTTCAACAAATAGTAATGAAAGTTGTACACCTATAATTGCAATTGAAAGCGAAGAAGAGACAAGTAAATGTTCTCAATTCGACAGCACCTATGAAATACTATTAAATACAACAGATATTTCATTTAGTTCAAACACAACAGATATGAAGTGGAATCAATCAACTGGTGGAAATCCAGATGGTGCAAAGTCGTTCACTCAATCTGCGATGGACTGCATTGACAGTGCAGAAGGTGCAGTTGCGGAAATAACACACTACGACAGCAATAATGTCGAATATCAGTTCAATGCAAATTCATACAGCGGTGACGCAGGTGGAAGTGCTTTATTTAGCGGAACAGGTGTGATTGCAGGAAGTGGAAAATTAACAAAAGCAATATTAACTTGTAAATGTGAGTAAAATGAAAAACTTAATAATCGTATTGATGCTATTTTCGTTCAACACTTTAAATGGTCAATGTGACACCATTTGGTTGAAATGTGAAGATATCAAAGGATGCATAAAATTAGACACGACAATGACACCAGTTTACAGGGAGCGTTGGATTGTCGCAGAAGAAGGAAGTTCATTGACACAAGGAAGTGCAGAATGGTCGTATGGAAACGGTGCTGTTGGATATATGGGTGAAGTGGTTGATAATGATTGGGAAATATGTTCAATCTTTTTCACTGCAGACACATATGCAGCAACAGCAACAGTTTCTATTGATGTGATGAATTATGGAAATATTGCGTCTAATGCTGCAGCAAACACAATTGCAACGATAAGTCTTGCATCAAGTGTCGATGGTGGTGGAACAACAAACAATGCATATAAGTATGTTGACTTTGCAACACCAATACCAATTATTGTCACAGGTAACGCAACAATTGTCGGATTCATCACAAGAACTGTATCTGGTTCTGTAAGTGACGGAAGGGTTGGTGTAAAGATCAGAAAGAAAGTCGGTGACTATGTTTCAGATGTTTCTATAGATTAAACAATTTTACAATGTGTAGATAATATTAAATATCTTTGATATCAAAGAAAAAATAATATGGGGAAAACTAAAGGATTCACAGGAGTAATTGAATGGGATAGTCAATCACAAGATGTGATGATTGATCCAAGTAATCCATATAATCATCTAAATAAGAAGCCAAAACAAAGCACTGTATCGACAAAAGACGGTCAACACGTTGTATTGATGAATGGAGTCAAGAACCATTCACCACAAATTGATCTGGAACTTGGAATCAAGTCTGCAACACACAAAGCAATAGCCGAAAAAATGGCAAAACTTGTTTGTGGAAAAGGACTGGTTGTTGATCAAGATGAAGGAAGTGAAGAAGAACAAAATGAATTATCTGAATGGATATCAGAAAAGGGTCTTGGAAAAGCAGTCAAGCAAGTAATAAACGGAATAATTTATCACGGATATTCAAGTGTAATTGCCACACAAGACAGACCAGTTTTTTCAGAAGAAGACGAAAGAATTCAAGTTGATCCAAAACATTTCACAGCACAACCAAGTAAAAGACTTCGTTGGAGTGAACCGAAAATGGATGAAGACACGAATGAATACATTCCATTTCATTACTATCATAATGACTGGTTGTATTCTGTTGATTGCAACAAAAGAAGAAGGAAACCAAGAATTCCAAAAATACTTCCAATACAACAGTACATTCGTTTGTCAAGCAGTGGAGCAAGACCAGAAGAAGCGTTCTTTGTATGCACACCAGATCATCCAAATCCAAGAACAAAAAGATATCTTTCGTTTCCGATAAAAGGTGACAACGGCATATTTGATGCTGCATATCCTTTGGCAAAATGGAAGTCCAACACATCGATCAATGCAATACAATCAGAATTTGAATCAAGTACGATCACGACTGATTATATGCGTAACGGTATGCATATTTTAGCAATCATAAATGTTTATTCTGTCAGATATAATCAAACCACTGACAACGACAGTGGAACACCAGAAGAAGATTGGGAAGATTCAATTGAAGTAATCAAAACAATCAAAAGATCGTACAACAGTGGTCGGATCATTGTCAATGCATTAGGAACAGACGATCCAAAGATGGATGGTAAAATCGAAATTGAAAAGATCGATTTGGAATTTCCTGCAGAAACATATGAAACATTGATTGATCGTACTGTTTCAACAATTCTGACAGCGTGGGGTGTGAATGCACAACTTTTTGGCATCACTAAAAAAGAAGGTAATTCACTGAATAGTCGTGAAGGTCAAATGAAAATCGGAATTCTATTGCTGAAGGATGACATTTCTATGTACCAGAACGTTGTTTTGGAAGGTCTGAACGACATTGCACGATATTATGGATATGATGCACGTTTCAAGATAGAAGAAAGCGATTCAAGCGTTTATTTGTCTTTGATGGCAGATTTGGCGAAAGAATATATGACAAAGAATGAATTCAGAACGAAAGTACTGAACTTGAAAAAGTTGGAAGAAGACGAACTTGAAAGATTAATGGAAGAATTGAAGATCACAAATTCATCAAGATCGTCAAATTCATCAACAACAGAAAACGAATAACTATGTCAATGATATGCAGAAAGTGTCAGTGTGGATGTTTGATTCTTGATTTCAATTGTCTGTATGGTATTCATAGTAAATTAAAGCAGATTTGCATTGAAGACAAACCAGAATTGTTGAACAACGTCAACAACTTCATTTTAATGGGAACGAACCGTGAAACTTCAGTTCTTGGATACGAATGTTTTCAAGAGTTATGCAGATCAATAAAAGAAGCACAAAGGATTGCAGACGAAAAAAATGAAGACTATGTTGAAGGTGTTGAAGTTTCTGAAAAAGACAAGGTTTCATTCAAAGACTATTTGCCTGAAAAATGGTTGCGACTTATTGATTCGCAGATATTTCAAAATATGTATGCATATTACATTCTGCATTATTATTACGCATCTGGTGATGCAATTGGAATCAGTACACCACAAGGTGAAAAACTTGTAACTGACAGCACAAATGAAGTCAGCAAGACAGGTGCAAAAACAATTGACATTGCATCTTGGAAAATCAAAGCAGCAAATGCAAAAAATCTTGCTGCAAATTACAAAGGTCAAGTGATGCAATACATCATCAAGAAACATCCAGAAGATTACTGTCTTCAAACGAAGTGTGGTTG
>Ga0114957_1001238_pt1 | contig 28853 bp, 20 predicted proteins | sample BantaG_FD_87175 | JGI IMG/M metagenome (GOLD analysis project Ga0114957, IMG submission 87175) | Marine algal microbial communities from Bantry Bay, Ireland - BantryBay_4 metaG | ecosystem: Host-associated > Algae > Red algae > Unclassified | place: Bantry Bay, Ireland | collected 2014-11-21
AAAAGCAGCAGCTAAAAAGACTACCGCTAAGAAGAAAGCAGCTCCTAAGAAAAAAGCAGCAGCTAAAAAGACTACAGCTAAGAAGAAGGCGGCTCCTAAGAAAAAGGCAGCAGCTAAAAAGACTACTACTAAAAAGAAGGCAGCTCCTAAGAAAAAAGCTACTTCACGTAAGAGGAAATAAGACTTTTCCGGCACCCTGTTTTACACAAGGGTGCTTTTTTTAGACGTTATTTGAAGCTATTCAAATACGTTAGCTATCGGACTATTTCAATAGTCAACAAACACATAACGGATACTTAGCACTTTGTTGGCTAGGTTTTGATTATAACTGAATCACATCAACTTGTGTACTCAGCCTTTAATCCCTTTACCTAGCTGGCAAAGTACTGAGTAATGTCAAAACAGGGTCAATTAATCTGACCTGATTACGCACATTCTTCAGACTAGTCGTATTATTGCAAAATGAAACTGCAAAACGACTTATTGTTAAAAACCGCTCTGGGCGAAAAGACCCAAAGACCTCCGATATGGCTTATGCGACAAGCGGGAAGAATCCTACCTCAGTATCGGGCACTCCGGTCTAAACTATCTGGTTTTAAAGAATTAGTGGAAACACCTCATCTCGCAGCTGAAGTAACTATTCAGCCTGTAGATGAATTGGGTGTGGATGCAGCTATTATGTTTTCGGACATTTTGGTCATACCAGAATCAATGGGCTTGCCCTACCAACTAGTCGAAAAGAAAGGGCCCTTCTTTCCTCGTACTATAATGAATAAGGCCGACATAGATGCTTTGATCGACGGAAAAGAGGCTGCAAACGAATTGGCTTACGTGTACGATGCGATCCGACTCATAAAACAGGAGTTAAATGGCCGAGTCCCATTAATAGGTTTCGCTGGTGCGCCCTGGACGCTACTCTCATATATGGTGGAGGGCAGCGGAAGCAAGACTTTCTCAAAAGCCCGCAGGTTGCTTTATTCTGATCCTGAAATGGCGCACCAACTTCTTACAAAGATTACAACTTCAACCATTGCTTATCTGAAAAACCAAATAGCAGCTGGCGTTGACATCGTTCAGGTCTTTGATTCATGGGCAGGTGTATTACCCGGTGATATGTATCAAAAATTTGGATTACCTTATATCGAAATGATTTGTGAGGCCATTAATGAAGTACCAGTTATCGTTTTTGCCAAAGACGCCTGGTTCGCTATGGATGAGTTATGTGCGCTTGATTGTAATGTAGTGGGCCTTGATTGGCACATGGAACCAACGGCATTCAGAGCTAAATATGGTGCCAGTCAGGTCGTGCAAGGCAATCTTGACCCCACTATTTTATATGCAGATCATTCCGTGATAAAACAGCGTACAATAGACATGTTAAACCGGTTTGGAGGCCATCAGATTGTCAATTTAGGACACGGCGTTTATCCAGATACACCATTAGATGGTGTCAAATGCTTTGTGGATACTGTTAAGGAGTATGAATTTATTGTTTAAATAAGCTAGGAATTTAAGCTTGTATTATTAACTTTGGCTTACACTCGGAGGCTAGTACACTCCGAACTATATTATCTCTGCAATAAATAGAAAACAATAGATGGGTTGGTTTAAAAGATTAAAGGATGGGATTATAACGGCTACCAAGGACAAAAAAGAAGCGCCTGATGGCCTGTGGTATAAGTGTGAGAAGTGTAAAGAGGCCAGTACGCTCAAAGAAGTAAAAGAAGTATATCACAAATGTCCAAAATGTAACTACCATATCCGTATTGGTTCGTATGATTATTTTGAACTGATATTTGATGGAAAATATAAGGAAGTCTTCAATGATATTGAATCCTACGATTTCCTCGAATTTACTGATTTAAAAAACTACGATGATCGCCTTGAAGCAGCCAAAGCCAAAACGGAGCTTGATGATTCAATGGCTGTTGCAGTCGGAAAGGTGAATAAACGCGACCTGATCATAGCGGCCATGGACTTTTCTTTTATCGGAGGTTCAATGGGCTCCGTAGTGGGCGAGAAGATTGCCCGGGCGGTTGACTACTGTATAGATACAAAAACACCGCTTTTGATCATCTCCAAATCAGGTGGTGCCCGTATGATGGAATCTGCTTTTAGCTTAATGCAAATGGCCAAGACTTCTGTCAAATTAGCAGAATTGGGTAAAGCCGGTATTCCCTACTTTTCATTAATGACGGATCCCACTACAGGGGGGGTCACTGCTTCCTACGCCATGTTGGGTGACATCAACTTTGCAGAACCAGAAGCCATGATTGGTTTTGCTGGTCCTCGTGTTATCAAAGAGACTATTAAAAAAGATTTACCGGAAGGCTTCCAGCGAGCTGAGTTCTTATTGGATCATGGCTTCCTCGACTTTATTGTTGATCGCAAGGATTTGAAAGAGCGTCTTTCTGATCTTTTGACTATGTTGTAAAAGATTTGCCTGCTAACGTGATGGGTGATGGGACACTGATTTGACGGATTGAACGGATAAGACGGATTTTTTTGTGAGACGTGGGCCTTCTAACGTAATTAAAGTCCATAAAAAATTGGGCGCGATAGAACAAAAAAATCCGTGTAAATCCGTCAAATCAGTGCCCCATCCCGCAGTCGAGTGCACCTCACTCCACAAACACCACAAAGTCCTTATCCAAAGGATTCAAATGCCTTTTCAACTCCTCAAAGAAGGCAGCTCCATGCTTGATATAAAAACTTAGAAAATTAACTTTCCGTTCTTGTAAGGAACGAGCGGGGAAAAGTGATTCCTTTAAGGCTTTGATTTGATTAACACTTACTTCACGTTTATTTTTTTCTGCTTTCACAAAACGTGCTTCCATTGCTTCCAGACTTTTTAACTGCTTCGTTTGTTCTGCTTTTACAGTTCCGGATAGAGTAGGGTCGATGGCTTTCGCCAAAACATTTATTTCATCGAAGATCGTTTTGAATTGGGCTTTTTGTTTATCCAAACTCATTTCGGAAGTGGCATTTTTGGTGATGAAATATTTGATGAGATCGTCTTCTTCTTTTGTTAAATCAGTCAGGCTAAGGTCTAGTTTTGTCATCTTCTTTGCTGGCCCTTTGCTAATGATGAGGCCGGAACTTCTACGAATGAGCATAGGAAAGTTGATGCCAAAATGCTCAAACTGAGATTTGCGTTCCAGCCAATAAGCAATTTCACCGCCACCGCCAATATAGGCCAGGTTCGGTAAAATAAGTTCCTGATAAAGGGGACGCATAACGACATTAGGACTAAAGCGCTCCGGATGATTGTCCAGCTCGGCCAGCAATTCCGATTCTGAAAAGGAAAAAGAAGAATCAAGCACCTCATATTTCCCATTTTCAAAAACAATCCGACTTCGAATTTGCTGATGCAAATAAAATAAATTGAGTTCCCGCGGAGAAGCCTGAGCACTGAAACCAATTTCGTTAAGTTTCGAAATACTACTTTCTACCAATGGCGCAGATACCTGTTCCAGCAACTCCTTTTTGAAAATGGGAATGGCCGCTCGTTTCAAAGCAGCCACACTCATATCCAAAACAATCAAGCCAAACGATTTGAATAATTCATGCACCAACTCAACCGTAGCTTTACCATAAGTCGCATTGCCCGTGTAGGCCTTTTCTATTTTTTGATAAATGGAAACAGCATTTTCATGATCTCCCAGCATTTCCTTTAAGGCAACTAATGGCTTGTCCAACTTTGAGGTAGACATTTGCCCGACAGCCCCTTTTTCATGGTTCTCCCAATTGATCGTGTTATTGAAAATTTGAGCATGATTGACTTCCTCAAAATCGTGATCTTCCGCTCCGGAAACGAAGACAGGGACAAAGTTATAAGCAGGATACTTTTCCTTTAAAACCTCCGTCAAACGAACCGTCGACAAAATCTTGTAGATATAATAAAGAGGTCCGGTAAAAAGACTCGGTTGATGTGCGGTGACGATCGTAAAGGTATGCTCCTCCAGCAATGAATCAATATGCTTATTCACCAAGTCAGACGTGGTCAGCGAGCGGTATTGTTCTTTTAGCGCATTTACCAAAAGAGGCCGATCTGTTCTATCCTGCTTTTTGTCAGCAATGACAGATTCAAATGAATTTAAAGCCACAGTATACTTATAGAATGGTCGCAAGGCGGCTATTTCTTCAATATAGGCCAGGTCTCTTTTCGAAAATTGCGGTATGTCTTTTAGTGGTATTCTGGAAATTTCCATAGTTCTATTTATTGTGGCCCAATGTTAAGGAATAAATGCTGGATTAATTGAATGATTTACTTAACATTAACTAATTTTAGGGATCAATAGTTTTAAGCACCGTGTCAATATCCTAATAGACTGGATAATTGATGGATGTTAGCTGTTGGATGTTGTTTCGACCAGCCAAAGGCTGGCGAAGGATGTTGGTTCACTCATGAAAGATTGAAATTTAGGAAAACTAATAATCATTAATACAGAGAGCGGTACTTGAATCACCGGTAGAAGAGAACCAACATCCGTCACACTTGCGCTAGCAAGCCTTGACAAACATCCAACAGCTAACATCCACCCAAAACACACTTATAAAGTCAATTATGAAATACATTCTCGCCCTAGATCAAGGCACCACCAGCTCCCGAGCAATCCTGTTTGATGAAAATGGCGAAATAGCCGGAATGGAACAAAAGGAATTCAAACAATTTTATCCGGAACCAGGATTAGTGGAACACGATGCCCTCGAAATTTGGGATAGCCAGATACGCGTGGTACAAAAACTCCTGAAACGGTTAAAGCTGAAGCCAAAAGCCATTAAAGGGATCGGTATCACCAACCAACGAGAAACGACGGTCGTTTGGGACAAAAAAACCGGAGAGCCGATTCATAAAGCCATTGTCTGGCAAGACAGACGTACCGCGAAAATTTGCGATCAAATGAAAGCTGATGGTCTGGAATCCTATGTGCGTAAAAACACGGGCTTGGTGGTCGATGCCTACTTCTCCGCAACTAAAGTGAAATGGATTCTGGACAACGTAAAAGGCGCCAGAGTCCGCGCTAAAAAAGGAGAATTACTTTTCGGAACCATAGACACCTGGTTGATTTGGAAATTGACCGGTGGACAAAGCTACGTAACGGATTACTCCAATGCGAGTAGAACCTTAATGTACAATATCAAAAAACTGAGATGGGATACGAAGTTGCTGAACTATCTGGACATTCCTAAAAAGATGTTGCCGGAAGTATGCTCATCCAGTGAAATTTACGGACATTCTTTGAAAATATTGTTTGGTGAATCGATCCCAATCGCAGGAGTTGCCGGAGATCAGCAAGCTGCTTTATTTGGCCAGGGATGTTATGCTGCCGGACTAGCCAAAAACACTTATGGAACAGGTTGCTTTATGTTGATGAATACAGGTGAGACACCCGTTTTCTCAAAAAGTGGTTTACTAACCACCATTGCCTGGGGACTGGATGGCAAAGTCACCTATGCTTTGGAAGGATCGGTTTTCATAGCGGGAGCTGCCATACAATGGTTGCGGGACGGACTGAAGATTATAGATGATGCGCCAGATTCGGAATACATGGCCATGAAAGTGGAAGACACGGGAGGCGTCTATGTGGTGCCCGCCTTTGCAGGTCTGGGCGCACCTCACTGGGACATGTACGCCCGTGGAGCTATTTTTGGCTTGACCAGAGGAACCACAAAAGCCCATTTGATTCGCGCCACTTTGGAGTCACTCGCCTTCCAAACGAAAGACGTATTGATGGCCATGGAGAAAGATGCTAAAAAACCTTTGCGTACCTTGCGCGTAGATGGCGGTGCGTCCGCGAACAATTTACTCATGCAATTTCAAGCTGATATTTTGAAAACACCGGTGGAGCGACCAGCCATCATTGAAACGACAGCACTGGGCGCAGCTTATTTGGCAGGGTTGGGAGTAGGACTTTGGCAGAAAAAAGATTTGAAAAAGAACTGGGATATGGATCAGAAGTTTACACCAAAAATGAAAGAGAAAGATCGCAAAGAACGATATGCAAAGTGGCAAAAAGCCGTAGAACGTGTAAAAAACTGGGAAGACTAATTTGGGTAAACTAGCAAACATAGAAAACCTTTGGGAACTGCAGGAGGAGCGATTGGTGATTGATGTGCGGACGCCTGCAGAGTTTGAGAAGGGCCATATTCCTGGCGCTATCAATATACCGTTGTTTAGCAACGAGGAAAGGGTAGTGGTGGGGACTGCCTACAAGCAAATCAGCCCGGATGAAGCGCTAATGAAAGGCCTGGATTTTGTTGGACCCAAAATGACCAGCTACATCAAGCAGGCAAAAATAATGAGTTCCAACCGCAAAGTTTTGGTGCATTGCTGGCGCGGTGGCAAGCGGAGTTTTAGCATGGGTTGGTTGCTGGGAATTGCAGGCTTTGATGTGATGACTTTAAAAGGTGGTTACAAAGCTTATCGCGGTTTTATACAAAAAGCATTTTCCGAAAGGAAACTAAATATGCTGGTACTTGGAGGAAGAACCGGCTGTGGCAAAACCTCCATCCTTCACGCGATCAAAGAAAAACAACAACAACTTATTGACCTGGAGGGAATGGCCAATCACAAAGGTTCGGCTTTCGGTGGCATTGGTGAAAATGCGCAGCCATCAGTCGAACATTTTGAAAATTGTCTCTATGATGTTATCAGAAAGCTTGATCCCCAAAAGTTGATCTGGTTGGAAAATGAATCTCGAAATATCGGTCGTGTTTTTATTCCGGAAGGATTTTGGAAACAATTGAAACAAGCCCCCTTGATAAACCTTGAGTTGCCATTCGAACGTCGTGTCGAACATTTGGTAGATCAATACGGACAAGCACCAGTTGAAGATTTAAAACAGTCGTTTGAAAAAATAAAAAAGCGATTGGGTGGTTTGGGTTTTAAAAAGGCGATAGAAGCACTGGATAATAATGATTTAAAATCAGCTGCTGCGATTGCGCTTCAGTATTACGACAAGTCTTATCAATACATGTTGGAGAATAATGAAACGAAGGACATTCATTTGATGAAGTTTGGGAAGGAGCCGTTTGAGGTGATTGCGGATCGATTGATTGCTTTTGCGGAGGAGCATTTTGGGGTGGCTATTGGTTGACTTTCTGAGGCTTTATATAGAGATGGATGTTAGATGTTAGATGTTGATTCGACCAGCCAATGGCTGGCGAAGGATGTTGGTTCACTCGGGAAAAATTGATATTTAGGGAAATTATTAATCGTTAAGACAGAAAACGGGACTTGAATCACCGATAGACGAGAACCAACATCCGTCACGCTTGCACTAGCAAGCCGTGACAAACATCCAACATCTAACCTCCACCAAAATCACACAAATCCAGTCAAAGAAACCAGCCATTTTTCCCAACAAGCGCATAAAATGTCTCAATAGTTCACTATGTTGCACTCAGATAAAAAATATACAAATAAACAAACATGCCAGAAAAAGAAACAACAACATACCGCCTCACCCAATACTCTCACGGAGCAGGCTGCGGTTGCAAACTCGCTCCATCCGTTTTAGATAAAATCCTGCAAAAGGATGATCTGGCGGCGGTTAATTTCCCCGGCTTATTGGTCGGAAATCAGGAGCGGGATGACGCAGCAGTATTTGACTTAGGAGATGGAACGGCGATTGTAAGTACCACCGATTTTTTCATGCCTATAGTTGATGACGCCAGTGACTTTGGTCGCATCGCATCGGTCAATGCCATTTCAGATATTTACGCGATGGGAGCGAAGCCACTTGTTGCCATCGCCATACTCGGTTGGCCCATCAAAGAATTGCCACCCGAATTGGCCAACGAAGTCATCAACGGCGCGAGACAGGCCTGCCTGGAAGCTGGTATTCCATTGGCCGGCGGACACAGCATCGATAGTCCCGAACCCATTTTCGGATTGGCTGTTACCGGACAAGTGAACATCAAACAACTAAAGAAAAATGGTGGAGCGAAACCCGGCGCACATTTGTTTCTAACAAAAGGACTCGGCGTTGGTATTCTATCCACCTCAGAAAAGAAAGGCAAGCTACGCGAACAAGACAAAAACATGGCCCGTAACAGTATGGTCAAACTAAATAAAATCGGTCAGCTTTTCGGCCAACAAGATTACATACAGGCGATGACGGATGTGACTGGTTTTGGTCTCCTCGGTCATCTTTCTGAAATGTGTGCAGCCAGCGATGCTTCTGCTTTAATTCATTTTGACAGAGTGCCTTTATTGGATAAGGAAGCGATTGATTATTATCTAAACGAAAACTGTATTCCCGGCGGCACCCTCCGAAATTGGGATAGCTACGGCCACAAAATTGGTCATGTCTCTGATCGTCAAAAACACATTCTTTGTGATCCTCAAACCAGCGGTGGTTTGCTAGTCGCAGTTGATGAAACTTACCTGGAAGCGTTTGATGCTTTAGTTAGAGCGGAAGGCTTGGAGCTGGAGGCGATTGGGAAAGTGGTGGAGAAGGGGGAGTATGGTGTGGAAGTAATGTGAATTGTTAAGTATGAGGTATGAGGTATAAAGTATGAGGTATTCCATCTAACGCGTATAAAACGGACCGGAAAGCTCATCGCGAAGCTGAGAGACTTCCGAGCCCGAGTTGAGAATATAAGGTTGGAAGTTGGAAGCTTTTCCCGCTAATGCGGAGCCCGCGACCGCACACGATCGCGGGATGCTTCCCACTTCCAACATTTTTTTACAAAAAAAATCTATGATCCAATACGTTATAAGAAAACTTTTATACGGAATAGCAGTCCTATTTCTAGTCGTCATTGTCATCTCATCAATTATCTATTTGGCACCAGTTGATCCCGCGAGACTGACGTTCGGTCAGCGTTCGGACAATGCTTCATTGGAATCAAAGCGACAAGAGTTGGGACTGGACAAACCGCTGTATGTTCAACTGGGAAAGTACCTCAAAGACTTATCCCCGATGGCAGTTATAGAAGACAGTCCCAGGTCAAAAGAGAAGTATAGTTACCTAAAACTGATTCCCATCGGCAGTCAGTATTTTGTTTTAAAAACACCTTATTTGCGGGAGAGTTTTCAAACCGGGAAATCGGTTGGGGCGATATTGAAAGCCTGTGTTCCTCGTACGGCTATCCTTGCGTTGTCGGCGATTTTGTTGGCGATTGTCATTGGTATTCCATTGGGCGTGGCGGCAGCCTTGCGGCAAAATACGATATTTGATAATACGGCGGTGGTGACATCGGTGTTGGGTTTTTCTATACCGAGTTATGTTTCTGCGATGTTGTTGGCGGTGTTTTTTGGATACTACTTGAGTGCGTATACGGGTTTGCAGGTAAGTGGTTCTGTTTATGGTTTGGATGACTTTGGTGATGAGCGGTACTTTTGGGGGAACTTGATTTTGCCAGCTATTGCTTTGGGGATTCGACCAGTTGCGATAATAACACAGTTAACACGATCTGCGATGTTGGATGTGTTGTCACAGGATTATATTCGAACAGCAAAGGCCAAAGGGCTGAAATACAAAACGATCATTTTCAAACATGCATTGCGCAATGCACTGAATCCGGTGGTGACTGCGGTGAGTGGTTGGTTTGCGGCTTTGCTGGCAGGAGCTTTTTTTGTAGAAAATGTTTTTCAATTTAATGGGCTGGGGCAGGTGACGGTGAATGCGTTGTTGACTTATGATATACCGGTTGTTTTGGGGTCGGTTTTGTTTACGGCTTCTGTGTTTATTTTGGTTAATATATTGGTTGATTTGGTTTATGTTTTGATTGATCCGAGGGTGCGGGTTACGTGAAGGGGATTTGGATTTTTAATGTTTTGTTATCTAGTATACAGTGCCAAACAAGCACTTGTTTCTTTGAACACCTTGCGTGAACAAGAAGCTAAAACAATACATTTTTATAAAATGGTAACTATTCAACCAAAATCACCCGAGCAACAACCTCACCACCAACCTGCATTTTCAAAAAGTAACTCCCCGCTACAAAGTTTCGAATATTAATAATATGACTACCTGCGACCAAATTAGATTCCACCAAAACACAATGACCTAAAACATCGTACAAATAAAGCTCATCCACCCGCATCTCCGTTTCTAAAGTAAATGTATTTTGCGTGGGATTGGGATAGCTATAAATCTTCTTGTCAATTTCTGAGTTTGTCACATCGCTGATCGTAAGCACCTGTTGCAAGCTGTCTGAAAAACAATTGTTAGAGGCAACTAATGATACGCTTATCTCGCCACTCAGATTATACGTAATATCAAAATTTTCATCAAAGACGGATGTCCCATCAGGCAGCATCCAATGATATTGATCCGCGTTGGTTGAAAGGTTTTCTCCAGATAAAACACCTTGACTCCATGCTAAGTTGAACGCAGCTTCAGGCAGGATGTTGGGAGTGGTTTGGATGGAAATAATGGGCCCACTGCTATGATTAATAAAGCAACCACTAGGCGTTATTTCTCGTTTTACGGCTTTGACCAAATACGGTATCTGTGTTTCGCCAACGATGCAAGAATCAATCAGGGTGGTATCCGTTATGGGTATGAGATTGATTGCTTCAAAGTAATCCATCCCCTCTGATTTTTTATAAACCTGATAGCCCAATAGGTTGTTGTCTGCGCTGGGCGACCAGCTCAATGTGATGTGATTGCCATTTTGAATACCAGTCAAATTGTGAGGTGGTGCTACATTGTACGCTTTCAGTGTAGGATCTCCTAACAAGTTAATGGTAACAGATTTTGGAAAAACACCGGCATAATAAATCGATGTATTATTCTGAGTCAGTAAAGTACAGAACCCTAGATCCAAGCCCATTCCCATTGGATGGAAATACCAGTTTGGAGCACCCACCCAAGCCGTGCTTAATACTTTACCTGATGCTAATACAGTTCGCAAATAATTATTTTCAAAATCGTAATCGCCATAATAAGAACCAAAATAGGAAGTAAAAGTAGCCTGGAAATTATTGTTAGCATACGTATTGATATTACCTAACTGATTGGAACTATACATGGACCCACTGGACCCACCGTAGGACCATAGAAAAGAATCATAAAAAGCATCAAAAAATTCGAAATACACCATACTATCCGGAGAGACGATCGGAGAAAAATTGCGTATGGCGTTTTGACCTAAACCTTCCACCCAGGGGTTTTTGTTCTTAAAAACGGCGCGCCTTTTCGGTTGATATTCCGCCGTTCGGAATTCAATGTTTTTTTCTAAATACCGATCCAACAATTCATATTCATCAAGATCAAAAACCGGTAATTCAGAAAAATCAAGACGACCAACAGCTAATTCGATTTCGCCAGGAATAAAACCCTGATCGAAATTTCCATCACCAGGTATATTATGTATTCGCGGATAATTACTGCTTGTATTGTCTACTATTGAATCGGTCCAAATACCATCCACATCGCCATAATAAAGATCCGCTGGCCAGGCTCCTTTATGATCTGAATGCGCATCAGGATTGATGTCGCCAGAGTGTGCAACGGCAATATTCCCCATCAATATGACGGCGCTAAGGGAATCTACATTTTGATGATAATCTAAAACTAAAGACTTGACGTCGGCCACGGAACGCTCTGTCGGAACGGCTTCCAACCAGGGTATCCAACCTTCAGAAGTTAAGGTATTCATATACGCGGTCAGATTATCTTCAGCAAAATCAGCTGCGACGGAATCTACCAAGAGTAATATATCGCCTCTTTTTTGAGGCGGCATGTAATCCACTCCGGAAAATAAGTAAGCGTATCCCAGACTATCTCCTGTATGTTTGAGAATTCGATACTCATACAGTTCTCCTGCTTCAATATCCGAATCCACGTAGCTCGTATCCTGATCTCCGGTTGTAATAAGCGGATTCCCCCAGCTCGTCTCTTCTCTCAGTTTTCTGTAAAGGCTGTACGTATTATTATCAACATCATCTCGCCAGCTAACCGTAATATGCATCAGCTGATGATCCGCCACGGCCGTCATTTTTACTGTTCTTATCGTATCATAAATATTCTGACTAATGGATTTAGAATGGGTAAATAATACAAGGAAACACATCCAAAATACGATCTTTGACCCTTTCATTTTATATAAATTGAGTGAACGTTACGAGTGCTTTGGCAAATAAAAATGAAAGGTAAAACAAAAATAAAAACACCTTTTATTCCGCCTCTTCTGCTGTTAATTAATGTGTTACGCTTTAGGGCGTTTAATTTTTATTTTAACCAAACGTCCAACATCCAGCCCGAACGCATCAATGGAGTCACTGAGCAGTTACAATAATTTTTATAACTATTCTTGTTTAATATTCCAATGCAACTCCTACTGAAACGGCAGCTCCATCATAAACATTTTTTCGGGAAATAATTATATCAGAGAAGTCGCTGTAAGAAGCAATAACTTTCAAGTTCTTATTGATGTTATACATTCCAGTAACACCGAATGAAGTAAAGGTCGTTCCCTCGCCAAAAAGAAAAGAAGCAACGACGGCTTCGCTAGATTCAAATTTCCCCTGAACGTTTAGTTTTCCGATAAGGTATAATTTATCGAAAAATAAATAGCCCACTTCTATTCCTGACTTCCATTGATTACTAAAATCTTTTGTCCTAAAGTTAAAGCCACTGAAAGCAGAGCCGAATAATTTTCCGTCCAGAAACGAATTAGAGGCCGCTAAGGTTGTCCATACATTAAATTCTCCATCAGATATTGGGAGATTAATTTGGTCAAACATTCCCAAATCATTAGTTTCTTTAGAAGTTGCAAAATTTTCCCCATTGCCAGTCGGGATATCAAAATCTACAGAAATGGATAAAGGAAATGATTTTAGGATACCATATTTCAAACCCAATTGAATACTTCCGATTCCGGAAACAGTCTCGGTACTACTAAATCGGTTAAACATTACAGCAGGCACATTTAAAACTGCGGTAAGGCGATTAGAAATTCCATATTCCCCATACAAATTAATTCCGCTACTCTTGAATGTACTTCCTGAGTCAAAAAGCTCCCCGGATTTACTATAGTAATCACTTGAGCTAAAATTAGAAAAGGTAGCCTGAGCGTAAAATGAGTTTTTATTTTTGACCCATCCGTTTTGACCATTGACAGAGAAAAAATGTAGCATAGAAATTAATAGAACTAAGAATTTAATATTTTTCATCAGTATCATTTTTATAAAAAAAAATAGACCTATTACCATGTAACTCACCCATATTGACGCTGGATTTATTCAAGGTAATAAGTCTATCTAAAATTCCATTCAAAGCTATAACTCAATTAGGTTTTGATAAATCAAATTAGAATTTCACTAATTCAAAATACCTGAGGTAATTAAAGAATAAGTCATTTGTAACATTGTAAATGTAGTCTTTAATATCCCTTGAAGTTATAATTAAAAAACAGGTAGCTTCATTCAGTGTTGGCATGGAAAGCCTACTGCAAAGGACTGTTTCCAAAAGGAATGCTTGCAGTATTACACCATAAAATAAGGTGAGTGAAGTCACTAGATACAGCTCCATCTAATTTGAAGAACTGCTCTCCATTTTTTTGTGTTGAACCAATTAATTGCAAATCAGGATTACCATTCATAGGATCTGCCGTAAAGGTATTCGAAGTAGACAGGTATGCACTAACAGTTCCTGTTCCTAATTCTGTAGTAAAATTGTCAGCCAGGCGAACAAAATAGGTTCCGTCGTCATCCTGTCCATATTCTACAGTACCTGCTGTTGGTGTACCATTTTCAGCGGTTAAAGTTCCACTTCGCTCTACCGTTAGTGTACCATTAGGTGTAGAAGAATCAATTGTTACTGTCATTGCGTCATCATCACCACAACTTGTAATCGTAAGTGAAAGGGCAAATAGCATGAAAGCGCATGAGAAAATACTTAATTTCATAACGTAGTTTTAAATGTTTAAATAAATAATTGATTAGATAATGGTGCAAATGTACTCTTAAAGTATCACAAAGGTATCACGGTAATGTTTTATATATTGAATACACTTACATTGTCGCATTAAAGACTATATAGGATCTACGCATACTTTCCAGCCAATTAAAATTGGCGAATACATTTCCTTACATCAAACAATTATACACCAAAAACTTCTCATTCTCACCCAAAACAACAACCTCCGAAAACAGCTTCTCCAAATGCACCCGGTAATTCAAATGCCGGCTCGCTACCAACTGAAAACGACCACCCGCCTTCAAACACCGACGACAATCCCGAAACAAGTTCAATGCAATATGGATATTAACTTCATACTCAAAATGAAACGGCGGATTCGTCACAATCAAATCAAAGGAATCATCTTCAAAAATCGACAAGTCATTATTGTAATGATGGTGGATGTTTTTACTTTGTGTATTTAATTTTGCAGAAGCAACTGCGAGGAAGGAATCATCCATTAAATGGACTTCAGCCTCCGGTATTTGTTTCGATATTTCAATACCAATGATGCCATTGCCAGATGCCAAATCCAATATGCGTTGATCAGATTCCTTAAGCTCAAGATGTTCTATGAAAAACTGTGTGGCATAATCAATGTGGTCAGCAGAGAAGACGCCCCAGTATTGTTGATACACCTGATCCTTGTAAGTTAGTGAAGTGATGGCTTCTTTTTTGTTGCTTGTCTTCTTTTTAGACAGCGTTAGGAGTCTTGCCTTTTTAAGCGCTTTGCTTTGTTCCGCTACTTCAAAATATTCGGATGCAATTTGCAAAAGCTTAGGACTAAAATGCCGCGTCATAAAGGAGCAGATGACGGTTACACCATCTGTAGAGTGGTGGACGATTTGTTTCAGAAAGAGTTGAAAGAGCGCTGTAGATTTGGGGATTTTAATGAGTGCCAAGTCCATTTCTTTTTCTAATGGTTCTAATGGATTTGAGAAGGGGAGTGCGGGAAGATCGTTCACCTCTAAGTTTACGCTTATCGCTTTTTCCTGACTTTTTTGTGTCAAGACTATGGTTGGTGTAAATTCATTTAGGTGACAACCTAAATAACCAAAGCGATCATTGTAAATAACCAATTGATTTGGCTGCTGCTCTATTTCGGCGAAAGCCTGTAAAAGATATTCGTCCGCTGCGCTCCATGATCTTAGCGATCGGTCGTTTGACAAATCGTGGCGTTCTATGTCGTACGTTTTCTCTTGTATGTCCATTCTGATTTTTATGAGCTGGAAGAAATATTTTGCGGTTTACCATATAGGCACATAGGTCACATAGATTAAATTTCTGAAAGAAATTTATTGATAAAAACTATGTGTTTTATGTATCTATATGGTAAACCGCATCTCAAAATTTCACATCGATCCAAATAGTTCTGGAAATGTAAGATGCAAAAGTAACAGAATATCGCTGATTTACGATAGAAAGGCACTTTTACATGTTACCTTTAGAATTTTACGGGTTTACATTTCTTGCCGCTTCCCTAAATCCGAACTACCCGAGTCCACCATCTCTCCGCACCATCCATCACCCCAATCGTATAAACTCCAATTTTCAAACCGGACACATCCAAATCCCATCCGTCACTTGTTTGTGTAAACAAATTAGCTTCAATCAACTGCCCATCAAAACCATACAATACAATCGTCGCATCAGAACTAACTGGTACACCAAAATGAATATGCACTAAATCACTAGTCGGGTTTGGAAAGACACGCAGACCATCCTTATCATTTACATCAGAGATACTCGTCAGATCACTAACTGTAATTTGATCAATAGATAGCACACAACCTTCATCATCTAAAACCACCACGTCATAAGCTCCCGCAAATAGTCCACTCGGATCTTCGTCATTTGATATCAAAGTGCCACCCAATGTCCACTGGTAAGAGTAGGGTGGAAGTCCACCACTAATGCCTATATCAATAGATCCAATTCCCTGACCACCTACATCATCTGTAACATTAATGAAGTCATCAATAAGTTCAGTTGATGCTGTGATAGCAAATGAAATATCTCCGGTACAATCGGAAGCATCTGTCACCGTAACACTATAAGTTCCAGCGCAGATATTCACGAGGTCTTCCGTAATGGCTCCGTTACTCCAAAGGTAACTGTAAGGCGGATTACCTCCGGCGGATGTAATGTCAATTTGAGCGTTACAAATGCCAAAGCACTGATGCTCACCTGTCACCGTGCCTGTGATCGCAACCACGCATTCAGCAATATCCCAACATGCTGTAAGCGTACAGCTATTTTGATCAGTAATTGTTACACAATAATTACCCGCACCTATGTTGACAAGGTCTTGTGTCGCTTGACCGTTAGACCACTGATAAGTATATGGATTACTTCCACCTTGGTTAGACAAGTCAATGGAGCCATCCATCTGGCCAGGTCCTGACGCATCAGTCAATATGGTAGAGGCTGTCATCGCATCTACAAATAAAGATGCTGTCATGTTAGCAGTACAACCATTCGCATCAGTGATGGTTAGGTCATACACAGCAGTACATAGGTCAGTTATATCCTGAGTCGTTTCTCCATTGCTCCAATTATAAGCGAATGGAGAGGTTCCACCAGTAACACTTACATCAATGGAACCATTACAATCACCAAAACATAGCGGGTTAGTGGAAACTGCCTGAGCTAACAAATTACAATCACCACTATTGACCACCCCACAGTTTGTAGCGGAGCATCCAAAATTGTCTGTTACTGTTACACAGTAGGTATCCGCTGCAAGATTGTTTATACTTGAATTAGCTGAGCCATTATCCCACAAATAGGCAATTGGAGTAGACCCACCTGATGCATTCGCCATAGCAGTGCCATCCATCGCACCAGAACTTGTTTCGTCGGTGGTGGTTACCTCCACAGTTAGTAATGCAGGATCAATAAGAGCCAATTCAATAGATGTCACACATCCATTTGCATCCGTCAACGTGGCAATATAATTTCCGCTACATAGTCCGCTCAGATCCTGGTCGGTACTGCCGTTATTCCATAAAATGGAGTAGGGAAATGTCCCACCAGTAACACTGATATCAATAAATCCATCACAATCTCCCATACAGGAAGGATTTTGAGCAGCCACCAGTTCTGCTACAAAAATAGCTGGCTGAAGGATGTCATACTGGATAACCAACTCACAATCCATGGCATCAGTGACCGTGACACTATACGTTCCTGCGGATAATCCGGTTTCAGTGTTGGTACTGTTAGAGGGTGAGGTAGACCAGTTGTAGGATAGGGGAGCTGTTCCTCCGTTGGTGTTCACCACCGCCATTCCATCATTACCACCAAAACAAGCAACATGAGTCGGAGCAACAGTTCCGGTTAAGTTACAATTTACACCAGCAACAGAACCACAAGAACTGAATGTACATCCATTTGCATCCGTCACTACAACACAATACACACCGGGAGCTAATGAGTTGATCGTTTGAGTGAGCGAACCAATGTCATTATCCCATACATAGGTGTAAGGACCAGTGCCAGGACTTGTTATATCGGCAGTAGCTGTTCCGTCGTTTGCGTTTTCAGAAGTTTCATCTGTTGTGACAACGTTTACGGCTAAGGCAGGTGGTTGATTGATGGTAAACGTTAATATTTCTATGCAACCGTTGCTATCTGTCACCGTTACGGTATGATCACCTGCACAAAGGTTAACTGGATTTGGATCAGTAGAACCGCTTGGAGCCCAGGAATAAGAGTATGGAGCTGTACCACCGTTGACTGTTGTATTTATATTTCCATCACATAGGCCATTACATAGAGCCATTGTCGAATTCCCTGTTATTGTGATAGAGGCTGGAGCAAAAATGTCTACAGAATTTATTTCGGTACAACCATCGTCATCTGTGATGGTTACGGTATAAGTTCCCGCTGGAAGATTAACAGGATCTTCCATGCCGTCATAAGCCGTACCAGTCCAGTCGTAAGTGTAGGGTTGGCTACCGCCAGTTACCGTAAGGTTGATACTTCCATTGCTGCTATTGGAACAAGTTGGGCCAGTACCGCTAATGTTGGAGTTGAGCGAAGGCGTTTGAGTGACAACAGTTGAGGCAGATGAGCTGCAACCATTTGCATTGTTAAAAACGTTTATAGTGTAGGTACCTGCTTGGTCAACTTCTATAGCAGTACTGCTTGCATCTGAAATAATGTTTCCGTTAGCAGTTGTCCATAGCAGGGTAATATCCGGTCCGGATTCAGAAAGTATACCATCCAGCATTACAGAATTGGAGTTGCAAAACAAAGCTGCAGGAGATCCGGCGTCCGCGAAAGGAGGATCCGTATCTTCATTAATGGTGAGGGCGACTTCAGCTCCACAACCATTGCCATCAAAGATGGTAACTCCATGAGCACCGGCACTTAGGTTAGAAACCATAGAACCAGTATCTCCAGTGTCCCAGGTATAAGAATAGTTTCCTACTCCTCCAACAGCTTCCGCTGTCGCTGAACCAAATGTAATGTTACAATCAATATCTGTTTGTGAAACAATACTTACCGTAGCAGGTGCGGAAGGTTGATCAATAACAACAGATTCGGTCAAAGATGCTCCACTTGCGTCAGAAACTGTAACAGTTGCCACACCAGCAGGCAAGTTCGATGCCACATCTGTCGTTTCTCCACTCGTCCAAAGGTAGGAATATGGTGGGGTGCCATCATAGGCTTCCACGACTGCTGCGCCATCACTATTCCCAAAGCAGAAAACATCATTTGAAAAAACAATATCGATTGACAATGGAATTCCGGAGTTGCCGTCGTCTATAGTACCAGTGCCAACCGAAGTGACGATGTAGTCTCCGCCCGTTCCTCCGGTACCATTAGCAATATTTCCCGCTACATAAACTTTGATAATATCTCCGTTGGAGGCTGCGGGAGCTACCCAGTCAAAATTCCAGCTGATTTCATTACTGGCTGGGAAATTCAGTCCGGGACTATGTTCGACATATTCCCTTCCTCCAACTGTAGTAGTTGATGGATTGGAGGCCGACACTACGATATCTCCAGCGTTAGAATTGCCGTCTGTTTCGTTCAAAACTACCGCTTGAAAGCCACCTCTTCCTGCCATTCCGTTTGGATTAGTCATTCTGGCGGTCAGACTATAAGTAGTATTGGGCGTTATAGTTGAAGGAAAATTTTCGATAATTATAGCTCCGTCCAATCCATTAGTAGAACTACCGTGGCAGTTGCTACAGGTAGTGAAGTTTGGAGGAGCTCCGGTATATCCGTTGGGTGGATTGTTAAAATTGCCAAGAAAGAGTACAGCGAGAGCAATTACTCCAGGAATGACAAACCGCCTGTTTAGTAGAATTTTTGACATAGAAATGGGAATTTCGTTTTTGACAATTAATAATAAGAATATGTGTACCTATTCAGCGTTAATTTGTTTTAGGGGTAATGCGACTCCCTACGGGGTCGTAAAAACTCCTATCACTGAGATACTAACATAATGCGACCTCTCTGAGATCGTCCATTTTGACCTCAGAGAGGTCACATGATGTTAGAAAAATAAGACCGTGTGTTTTACGACCCTGTAGGGAGCCGCACTATTCAAGGATTAAGGGACGGCTGAATAGTCACGAATATATTATTTGGTTTCAGAAGCTGGAGTGGTAGAATAAATATACACCTCATCAGGTCAGCATGATAAGGCAGTACATGATAGTACTTTGCTCAATTTGGGGAAGTTAAAAGTAGTTATTATTTCCTATCTTTTATGTCTTCAAGATTAATTTATTATGACAGAAATATGAAGTGCTTATTGTACGTCAGAATAGCTGTTTCCTGTTCTGATTTTGAAACTTTTAAAAAATCATTATTGACCGGACAATTGGTTTTTTTAAAAGACCAGTTATAGATAGAAGGGGAGGAGAGCGTAGTTTAAGGAGTAAATTTACCACATGGAGCTGCTACAAAGTAAACTTTGCAGCAGCATTTTAAACGGTACCGGGATAGGCCTCATGTGTGTGTGTGGCAGACGGTGTCTCTATGCTATGCATGGAGAGGCTTTTGATGTTGGTCAAACAACATCATAGAAATATCCTGTAACTATTGAAGGTGATTCAATAGAGTTAATTTATCAAATTTCGGGTTCTTAGGTATAGGGAAAGTGCGGAAAGAATATTCGCACCGGTTTATGGTGGGTCGAAGTTATAAATATTATTTTATAATCAAAAGAAAACCTTTGGTTATTAATAGATCGCTTGGCTGTCAGACCACTGCATTGTCAGGTCGTGCCGGCTATGCCGCCACTGACAGAGAGGCCACCGACCGAACGATCTGACAGCGAAAGCGGTCTGTTTTAGAATGTATAAGATAAACTAGCAACTAACTTACCAGGACTTTCATCAAAACTAAAGTCCCGATCCAGGAAAGTAATGCCATCCCCTAACTTGTTGAAGTTGCCTTCATAGCGTACATCCAGCATGATTTTCCACACGTCGAGTCCAATACCAGTTTGGTAACCATAGGTCCATTTATCAAAATTGAGATCAAATCCACTGTTATCGTCTAGCTCAGAGTTGCTTCCCAAATGCATATGCGCAACGGGCCCTGCCATCATACGAAGCGGTCCTAATTTCAAACCAAGCATAACAGGAATATCGAGGTGGTGATAATTGTCTCTGACTAATCGCTTGCCAAGTCCTCCTTCTGTAAAGTCTTCCAAAACATAATTTACCTGAGTGGTATTAAGTACTGCTTCAGGCTGAATAAAAAACTTCCTGATTCTGGCTTGTGTCACAATACCAAAGTGGAATCCATAGCTAGCTTCCTCAATGGATAAGCCCAGTTCTTTTACATTGTCGATATTTCTGATCGCTAGTTGATCCGTACTGATATTTGATGTGCTCATTCCCGCTTTGAGACCAATTTTTACCTGTGCATTGGCAAATTGAAAGCTAAGAAGAGCGATTGCGAGGATTAATAGATTTTTCATGGCTTGTAATTTAGGTTTGTTAACTAGTTTTAAACAACTTCGTAGTTATATGACTAACGGTGGTGAAACTGGTTTAATTATCTGGGCTTACTTAATAGTTTTGGTTCTTTGACAAATCCCGTGGTAGCGCCCGATGATAAACCAAAATCAACGTTTCCTTTGAGCACTTTTGCGTTCATTTTAACAATGGCCACGGGATTTGTCAAAGAACGATAGTTTTTCAACGTGTTCCTGATAGCCAGAGACGGGTTCAAAAAGAATTACCAAAATATAATTTTACTCAGACTAAATTTTCTCAATAGTATTTTTCATCATCTTTTAGCTATAAGGCATATTTAATAGGAAGAAACCCCTACATCATCATTCAATTCCTTAAATTTGGTTTTTTTCAAGTTTAAGCAGCCAAAATACCAACGGTAAATTGCCATAGAATCTGTCATTGTGATTGAAATTGAAAAGGGTAGGGCGCGATTTGAGATTGAAATTGTCATTGAAATTGACATTTATACATGAAAGTAAACATAGCAGAATACATAGGTAGTTACCCCAAGGAATCGAAGTGCCCCAAAACCGGAAAACCAGAATATGCGTTTATCGGCAGATCGAATGTTGGGAAATCATCCTTGATCAATATGCTAACCAATCGCCAAAACCTGGCGCGGGTTTCCAAAACACCAGGAAAAACACAAAGTCTCAATTTTTATCTTATTGATGAAGCATGGTACATCGTCGATTTACCCGGTTACGGCTTTGCAAAAATTTCTAAAACAAAACGAGCGGAATGGGAAAAGATGATCGAGATTTATTTAATGCATCGGACAACCCTAATGTCTGCCATGGTCTTGATAGATGCCAATGTTCCGCCACAATTGATCGACATTGAATTCATCAATTGGTTAGGGGAAGAGCACGTACCTTTTGTCATTGTTTTCACAAAAGCAGATCGGCTTAAGAAGAACGCCCTGAATGCAAATATCCAACGATTTAAAAATGAATTGATGAAAAGCTGGAATGAAATGCCGCCCTATTTTATTACCTCCTCAAATGAAGGAATTGGACAAGAAGAATTGTATGAGTTTTTTGACAAAACAAACCAGCTAGCTCGTGGGTAAAGATTCAGAAAATAAAGTAACATACCCACCAGTTATTCCCGATATTGCTGACTGGCCCATTTATAAGTTACATCAGGATAGAGATGGGTTTATAAAGGAAATAAACGAATTTACCCTCAGTCGAATTATGCGGCAACCTGCGGCTAAGGTTACCGATATGATTGCCAAAACGATCTATCAGGAACTCATACGAATTAAGGAAGAACCCTGGAAAGTTGATCCGCCAAACGATCGTCTTTTTTGGAAAAAAATCCGAAAGCAGTTGGTCGCAAAATCCTTGGATAAAGAAGAAAAGGAGGCATATGTCAACAATGAGAAAATTCTTGGAAAGATCATCAATCGATACTCAGAGGAAATTGTTGGTACATTTAAGATAAAAACATTTCGATTTGCTCAACGATTTTTAAAGTCTTTTTTTCATCGTTTGTTGAATACGGCTGCGGCCCGAAATCTAGGTCGGGTTTATAGTGCAAAATATCGTTTGAACGAACGACTCAGGGTTAGTGGAAATATAGAAACAATTCGTTCGCTGATGACAAAAGGAACGGTAGTCGTTGTACCAACACACTTTAGTAACCTCGATTCCATCTTGATCGGTTACGCCATGGATTCCATTATGGGCTTGCCCTCTTTTTCATATGGTGCCGGACTGAATTTATACAACACTGGCTATACCGCTTATTTTATGAATCGACTTGGAGCTTACCGTGTTGACCGCCGAAAAAAGAATCCGATTTATCTGGAAACTTTAAAAGCGATGTCAAATTTATCGATTCAAAAAGGCACGAATTCATTGTTCTTTCCGGGAGGAACACGCGCCCGGTCTGGTGCACTGGAAACAAAAACTAAGCTTGGTCTTCTAGGTACAGCAGTAGGTGCCCAACGAATCAATTACCAAAAAGGAAAAAACGACAAGGTATTTATTGTGCCTTTGATTCTTGGATATGATATGGTGCTGGAAGCGGAGTTTATGATAGAACAATATTTGCAAAAGACAGGAAAGGAACTTTACGTGAAAAAAGACCATACGTATAGCCGACGGAAAGTCCTTCGTTTTTTGTGGAAACTTTTTTCCAAAAGTTCAGACATCTCTTTGTCTTTTGGACAGCCGCTCGATGTCCTGGGCAATTTTGTTGATCAAAATGGGGTAAGCTATGATAAAAACAATCAGCCGATAAATGTAAAAGATTACTTTATTTCCGAAGGCGAAATTAAGGAAGACTTACAACGTGACAATGAGTATACTAAAATATTAGGTGACAAAATTGTAGATCGTTTCCATAAAGACAACATCGTGTTGAGTAGCCATTTGGTCGCATTTGTTACGTTTAATTTGCTCAAGGCAAAAAACAATAACCTCGACATATACGGACTACTGAGGTTACCACCAGAAGATTATATTTTTGAAAAGGAAACCGTTAAGGCAGCTGTGTCTGCAGTAACAGAGCGCCTGATAGAGATGGAAGCCAATCAGGAAATCCGTCTGTCAAAAGCCATTCGTCAAAACGTGGACGATATCATTATAGAAGGTGTCTCCAGAGTTGGAAACTACCATGCTCAAAAACCACTTAAGTTTAATAAAGAGGAAAATATAATCAGTGAAAATTTCAAACTCCTCTATTATTATCACAATAGATTAGACACGTTTAATTTGCATAAAAAAGTAAACTGGTCGAAGTTTAATTTAATATTTGTAGAATGAAAAGTAATTTCAAAAGAAGCATTCAAAGCGGGTAGAATTTAGATTACAGTGTATTAAACAACTGCGCAACTGTTCAGTGACTCAATTGATGGGCTCGGGTTGCATTCTAAAAGTCATTCAATTCATGCGTTCATAAAAGGCTGGCTGAATAGTTACACAACTTCTATATCCAACATTACCATGTTTAAACAATTCTTCCTAAAAGAAAAGAACATGATGGTGGCGATTGCCATAAACTCCATTATAATTTTCTTGTTGTATTTCCCGCAAATTCATACGGGTTATCCGGTGTTATATAGCGTACTGGAGTTTATTGATTACTTTTTTATCGTCATCTTTTTGGTAGAGGCGGTTATTAAGATCAAATCACTTGGTGTCAAAACATATTTTGGTGATAACTGGAATGTCTTTGACTTCTTTATTGTGGTAGTTAGTTTGCCTGCTTTATTGATTTTCCTACCACATGCCATAGGCCCACCTACTTCCTTTTTAACACCCCATACTTCGTTTGTCAAGATCCTGCGGTTGGGAAGAATGATTCGTCTCATTCGATTTCTAACTTTTGTCCCTCGTATGGATATTATAATGGTGGGTTTGAGTCGAGCTTTAAAAGCCTCTGTTTTTGTAATGATTGCATTGATTTTTCTAAACTTTATATTAGCACTATTTACCTGTCATTTCTTTTCAGATGTTGCTCCGCAATACTTTTATGACCCGGCATTATCTATGTATTACATTTTCCAGTTGTTCACGATTGAAGGATGGAATGAAATCCCGCAGGTTGTGATTGAAGGGCATGATACCATGCATGGTGATGATGCCAGTTACATTTTTGCGGGGCTCACCCGATTTTATTTTATGCTGGTGGTTTTGGTTGGTGGTATATTTGGTATGTCACTGGCCAACGCAGTATTTGTTGATGAAATGACCTCAGATAACAACAAAGAGGTGGAAGACAGGTTGAAAGAGATGAAGATTCAGATTAATGAGTTGAAGGAGATGTTGAAGGATAGTTGATTGCAACCGTTCAGTGGCTTAATTGGTGCATTCGGGATGGATGTTTTAGCTATTGGAATTTTTTTTTAGGAGCGCTGGCTGGTCGAAATAACATCCAATAGCTAAGCTCCATTTCTTTCCTGATTGTTGAGGCACAAAGAGGGGGAGAGGCTCCATGCAAAAACATTTAGCAAATAATTATGTTACAACAAGAAAATACAAACGCTTGAACTTTATAATATACGATCTGGAAGCGACATGTTGGGATGGAAGGCCATTGGGTGAGGTACAGGAAACGATAGAAATCGGAGCTGTGCACGTCAATTCTTATGGAGAAGATCTTGGTTCATTCAATCGTTTTATTCGTCCTATCATCAACCCCATACTTTCACCTTTCTGCAAAGATCTGACCTCCATTAGCCAGGAAGACGTCAATAGAGCCGATACTTTTCCAGCAGTCATCGAAGAGTTTCAGGACTGGATAGGTATTTTTGATCAGGAATACCTGCTTTGTTCCTGGGGTAGTTTTGACAAAACAATGCTTGTCAAAGACTGCGAATTACACGAGCTGGATTATGATTGGATCGATGCACATATCAACCTAAAGCGTCAATACCATTCTATGAAAAAACTGCATCGTCCCTGTGGATTAAGACGAGCAGTTTTGAAGGAAGGGTTTGAGTTTACAGGTATTCAACATCGGGGTATTTCTGATGCTGAAAACTTGGCGAAGGTATTTACTAAGTATGTTGATGAGTGGCAGTTTTAGAAAATCTTTAAACGACGCCTTGCGCAATCATCGCATCCGCGACTTTCACAAACCCAGCAATATTAGCCCCTTTCACATAGTCAACATAGTTCTTGTTAATGCGTCCGTGCTGCACACATTTCTCATGAATACTTTGCATGATATTTAAAAGTCGCTCTTCAACTTCTTCACGTGACCATGACATACGCAAACTGTTTTGAGACATCTCCAAACCGGAAGTAGCCACACCGCCTGCATTGGAAGCTTTACCTGGAGCGTAGAGAATTTTTGCTTCTTGAAACACACCGATTCCTGCATCTGTGGTAGGCATATTAGCTCCTTCACATACAAGTGTGCAACCGTTTTTCACCAGCTTCTTCGCGTCAGCTTCATCGATCTCGTTTTGAGTAGCAGAAGGGAAGGCCGCATCACAAGGCAGGCTCCATGGATTTTTTCCTTTCATATATTTTACATCAAAGTGATCTGCATATTCTTTGATTCTTCCACGGCGAACATTTTTCAAATCCATGACCCACTTCAACTTCTCTTTGGTGATGCCCTCTTTGTCGTAGATAGATCCGGATGAATCAGAAAGCGAGTGAACCGTGCCACCTAAGGCCAGAATTTTTTCAACGGTATATTGGGCTACATTCCCTGAACCGGAAACCAGGCATTTTTTGCCTTCGAGGCTATCGCCGTTTGCTTTTAGCATTTCGTTGGCAAAGTATGCAGAACCATAACCTGTTGCTTCCGGGCGAATCAATGATCCACCAAATGAATGTCCTTTTCCAGTAAAAGTACCTGTGTGTTCGTTTTTTAATTTCTTGTACATTCCATACATGTATCCAACTTCGCGACCGCCCACACCGATATCACCGGCAGGTACATCTATGTCAGGGCCAATATGGCGATAAAGCTCGCGCATAAAGGCTTGGCAAAAACGCATAATTTCAACATCCGATTTTCCTTTGGGGTTAAAGTTGGAACCGCCTTTTCCGCCACCCATCGGTAGGGTAGTGAGGCTATTTTTGAAGGTTTGTTCAAATCCCAAAAACTTCAGAATACTAAGGTTGACACTTGGGTGAAAACGCAAACCACCTTTGTAAGGGCCAATAGCATTGTTAAATTGAATTCGGTAACCTTTGTTAACCTGAACGTTGCCCGCATCATCCATCCAGGTAACGCGAAATGAGATAGCTCTTTCAGGTTCGATCATTCGTTCAAGTAATCCCCATTTATTGTACTTGGGATTTTTTGCTATAAATGGAATGATAACTTCTGCGAATTCATGAACTGCCTGGTGAAATTCTGCTTCGTTGGGATTGTTTGCTTCAACAGATGCCATAAAATCTTTTAATGATGCTTGATTAGATTTTTTACTCGTAGCCATTTTTTAGGTTAAATTAAATATTTCATAATAGAAGTGGGTAAATACTTCTCTAACTAGGTCAGATTAAATAAGGCGCAAAATTAGAGAAAGATTAACAGTAAATTGGTCAAATGAAGAACCTTTTGTGCTTAAATTATAGCTAATTTTAAAATGAAGTAGTTATACGTACCGCATAAAGCTTAGAATTGCGGACATACCAGCAATGTGTTGTTTATGCACTAATTTTTATGTGCAAAATCATAGTGAATTTGAAATGCCGATAGCGGTTTATTATGTTAAGTAGAGTTCAGTTTTGGCTATTTCTGTAAAAATGGGGAAGCATGCAGTGGTGTAGGTATAAACCGTCTTTTATGTCAATTTTTTTGTCAAAAAACATTTCTAGCAAATTTTCCATAAATATGGCAGGAGATAGAATTAACTGGAAATGGCCAGATGCGCTATTTAAGGGTGTATTTGTTTCCCATAATTGATATTATGTTAAGTAGGGGTGCCCTCTTTTAAATTTCCTATAGACTTTTTGTAAAGGTTCAGAAAAGTCTATAGGTAGTATTCGGCCAGCCGTCCCATAGTCCCTTTACTCCGATTACTTTGATTTTTCATAGGCTCGCCTCCAATCGTTTTCTTTTTGATTGAAGGCGAATAGGAAATTATTTATAATTAGTAGTAGTCTTTTATTTCAACAAGAATGAAAGCCCCAAGTTGAGACCTTCATCTCTTCTCTTTGATTTAAATTTAAAGCTACTCAATGGCTCGATAAACACTTTGAATGATTTAGATAAAGAATAATCTAAACCAAGTCCAAAATTAGAGTAAATCCCATCTAGCTTTCTTCTCCTCTTGAAATACTTTTCTATAGAACCGTCGTCCATAGCAATTTTTCTTGTTCCTGAAAATAAGAAATCTACCGATACTCCAGAGAAGGCATAAATAGAAAGCTTACCAACATTAATAAGTCTATAGCTATATAATAGATCAAATCCAATAAAGTTATGCTTCTCTGTATAAGAAGATTCACAGTCTATAATCACAGTTGAAGTGTGTCCTCCATCTGGTAATAATGTGTGCCAATAGCAATCATCTTCAAATTTCAAATTTGAATAATTTATACTAAAAGTTAAAGCTGACTTCGGATTGAAATACTGTTTTATTCTTATTCCCAACTGACTATAAACGTCATTTTGATCTAAAAAACCATAATTGGATAAATCGGAAGCTATATAATTTTCATTATACAATGAGGGGCTATAATAAGCTTCCATACTAAGACTAGATTGACTATAAATCAGTATTGGAACCAGTATTAATTGTAAAACTATAATACATTTGAACTTCATCATATAAATTTTTTTACTTTATTCTGTTAATCCTGTTTTATAAATTTAAGCAGCTCAGAATTACCTGATTTCACTATTTTAATAAAATACATTCCTGAAGACAGAATTGTTGGGGCGTGCTTACCGATCTTTAAAATACCTAATTACTCCTTAGGTGGCATAGCATAAAAAAACTGCTCCTTTACAATCTTACCATCCTGAACTTCATAAACACAAACTTCAGAATCATTCGATCTAGGTGCTCCCTTGTAAGTGACATCCATCGACATAGTAAGCGTAATAAAGTTGCCGGCAACCAAGGGATCAGAAACAGATCCTCCATGCATTTCTTCTACCATCTCTTCAAACTTTTTACCTTTTTCATGAATTTCGGCCATACCCGTTGCTTTTTCCCATGGAGCACCTGCTGGTTCAATACTCACACAGTCTTCAGAATAAAGTTCTTCGTAAGCTTTTTGCCAATCGCCTGATCGACAGATTTCTACTAGTCTGTTTGCTACTTCGTGTGTTGTCATTTTTTATAGATTTTAAAGTTGATTAATAAATTGAACATTGATGTCTTTTTTGAGTCTTCTAAAGATAGATTGCGCCAGCGATCCCCGTTAGAAGGATCATTCAAAACAACCGCAACTGATCCGTCTTAAACGCCTCATGCAAGCTCGTATTCAATGGAACTCGCTTATTCTTTTTGAAGTACTTCTTGGTG
>Ga0114957_1001248_pt1 | contig 28722 bp, 26 predicted proteins | sample BantaG_FD_87175 | JGI IMG/M metagenome (GOLD analysis project Ga0114957, IMG submission 87175) | Marine algal microbial communities from Bantry Bay, Ireland - BantryBay_4 metaG | ecosystem: Host-associated > Algae > Red algae > Unclassified | place: Bantry Bay, Ireland | collected 2014-11-21
GAATAGCCTTAGCTATTTGAAGAAAAATTGGCGAAGTAATCGCAAAAAAGAAGCATTCAAAAATGTAAATGAATTTATTACACGGTGTACTAAGTACACGGTGTACTAAGCAGGTCGTCAAAGTTGTATTTGCAATAACTTCTGATGGATGTTGAAGCTAGGCGACTTACTTTTTTGAAGTAATCCTACTGGAGTGCTTTAAAAAACAAGAGCCTGTCCCGAGCTTGATTCGGGAAAGTATAGCTCTAAAAGGCGCAGAAGTTATTAGCTAATTTAATTTGAGTACTTGCTTGAGTAACGGAACCAAATAATTTGGATTTTTCCGATTTTGTAATTTTTTCCTAAACGATTGACCGATAGGGAATTAGTGGGGAAATTATTCAAAATCATCAAAAAGAAAAATCTAAATAATTCCGTTAAACAACTAGTATGACCCAATTTAATCAATTATATCTAATTCCTATAACGGGCCATATATCTAAAAAGATGTAGTTTACTACTTTTTTGGTGCAAGAGATCTTAGATATTTTGAATTTTTAAGGTAATTCCCATCTTATTTAAGCATTTATTAACAAAGGTAGGTTGGAATAATGGGACTGAGGGACTATTCTGTAAACGGTGTCTTCCATTGAATTTAATTAAAATGAAAAGTAAATTAAAAACGAAAAGACCACCGGTTTGTAGCCCCATAAATGACTGATAATCAATAAGTAAGATACTTCCTATTCAGTTTGACCGAAGACGGGAGACCGAAGTTTCTCTCTAACGTAAAACGATTGGGGACCTACATTAGCGGGAAACTTCGGTCCCCGAGTTTTCGGGGCAGGCTTTCTGTCTTCGGTCTTCCGTCCTAAAGCAGGTACTGCTGAATAGTTACTTTCCACTTTAATTTTCATTGAAACAAACTTAATGGGGTACTCCCGGGGCTGACTCCTGTATCCCGACATCTCTTTATTTCCACAAAATAAACTATCTTAGCCCGCTTAAATAAAGCCATCATCATGCAACTAACAAATCAGGGATACCGCTTAAACGAAAACATCGATCCACTAGACTTAGTCGAAAAATACGACGCCCCACTCTATGTCTACGACAGCGCCATCATAACGCGCCAATTCAATAGACTCAACGAAGCATTCAAAGTTCCCAGACTTAAGATCAACTACGCCTGTAAAGCACTCACCAATATCAACATTCTGAAATTAATGAAGCAACTCGGAGCTGGTCTCGATACTGTTTCCATTCAGGAAGTTTGGCTGGGGCTAAAAGCTGGATTCGATCCAAAAGATATCATGTATACACCAAATTGCGTTTCCATTGAGGAAATTGAAATGGCCGTAAAAGAAGGCGTGCGCATCAACATCGATAACATAAGTATTCTCGAACAGTTCGGACACTTGCATCCTGATATTCCGGTTTGCATTCGTGTCAATCCACATATCCTGGCCGGTGGTAGTTATAAGATTTCGACTGGACATATTGATTCCAAATTTGGAATATCCATTCATCAAATGCCGCACGTTACCCGAGTGGTAGAAGCAACTGGTTTAAAAATTGAAGGCCTGCACATGCATACGGGTTCTGACATTTTGGATGCTGGTGTATTTTTGCAGGGCGCCGAAATTTTATTTAATGTGGCCAGCAACTTTAAGGACCTGGAATTTGTAGATTTTGGATCAGGTTTTAAAGTAGCTTACAAACCCGGCGGCAATGCAACAGATATTGAAGCATTAGGTGAGGTGCTCTCTAGTCGCTTCAACAAATTTTGCAAAAACTATGGACGTGACCTCACGCTGGTTTTCGAACCCGGAAAATTCCTCGTCAGCGAATCAGGATATTTTCTTGCAAAAGTAAACGTGGTCAAACAAACAATTTCCAACGTTTTCGCAGGTGTCGACTCCGGGCTAAACCATATGATACGCCCCATGTTCTACGATGCACATCATGAGATCATCAACATCAGTCGCCCCGAAGCCAAGCCACGCATCTATTCCATAGTTGGCTACATCTGCGAAACAGATACTTTTGGTAACAACCGAAAAATAGCAGAAGTACAAGAAGGTGATATCCTTTGTTTTCTAAACGCCGGAGCCTATTGTTACTCCATGGCTTCCAACTACAACTCCCGTTTCCGCCCCGCAGAAGTCCTCTTGCACAATGGCCAACACCACCTGATCCGACAACGCGAAACCATGGACGACATCCTAAATAACCAAGTAGAAGTAAACCTAAAAACCCCACAAAAACAAAAAGTATAAAACCAAAAAAACTCAAACCCCACGCAAAAAAACAAGTCACTAATATAACGTTTTCCTGAAAGGGATACACCAATAACCCAGGGCACCAGGGACTATCCTGTAAAGTGTGTCAACCCTTGGAATCAATGAAAATGAAAATGAAAAGCCCCTCAGTTCGTAGTTCCCATAATTGACTGACAATCAAGAATGAAGAGACTTCATTACACTTACGTTCGAAGGGTTTTTTTAATTTTAATTTTAATTTTACTTTTCATTTTAATTAAAGCACACTTAACGAGACAGTCCCGGGCACCACCCTGGGCTCCTAACCCGGGGCTCTCCCCGGACACTGCCAAACCATAAAGTCATGCAAATCAAACAAATCCTCCCCCTACTACTCCTACTAGCTATAACAACCGCCTGCAACCCACAAAAAAAACTACTAGAATCAGGCAACGCCACCATAGAAAAAGTAAACGGCACACACATCCAATGCGCCAACAACATCTCCACCTCCATCGACGCTCTAGCCGATGAAGACTACACCATCTTCTACCTCGTCCGCCACGCCGAAAAACAAAAAAGCGGAAACGACCCCGGTCTTTTGCCGGAAGGCACCCAACGCGCCAAAAGATTAGCAGACATATTAGCTGATACCAAAATCGACATGGTCTGCTCCTCCCCATATAAGCGAACACAAGCCACCGCCAGCCCCACTGCTGAATCAAAAAACCTAAAAATCACCAACTACAGCCAAAGACAAAACGACCAAAGCGCTTTTTTCACTGACCTGATAAACAATCATCCAGGAAGTCGCGTATTAGTAGTAGGACATTCGAATACCATCCCCAAATTGTTGAACCATTTTAAAGGGAGCGATGTATATAGTGATATCGACGAATCGATATACGACCACTTTTTTATAGTAGCAGTGAAGAATGAGCAGGCAGAGATAAATCGGTTCAAGTATTGATATCAAAGCCATTCTGCTTTTCATAGGCTGAGTCAGTCGAGTATTTAGAGTCAACCATTTCATGTTGTCATCGAGAGCGGGCTTGCGAGTAGAGGAAAAAACAAAAAACACATCTGTTAATTTCGAGCGATCTGGAGTAAATTAAAACAACGTCACCAGCCGATAAATCTAGCTCATTTAGAATACTTAATTCATAATAGCGGGAAGTTTCAGAAGTTGTTTAAAGTTATCTCCTAAAGTCGAGGATAAGGGCTTGATGCTGAAGGCAAAGCTCATTTGCCCTCTCATCCGCAAGCGGGAAATTCCTTAAATAGCTAAGGCTATTCGCGAAATTTATAACTCAATTAATTTCAAAATAACCTATTCAAAATGTAAAGCAATTTAATACACAGTGTACTAAGTGTAAATTCTTAAGGTTTAAAGATAAATAACCTTAAAATCGCCCACCAATTCCATCAACCTTATCAAAAACAGTCAGTACTTTTGTCGCTCCTAAAACCAGACCAAAAGGCTCAACCTAATAATTAGCTTTTAGCAAAAAAATAACTCTTATTGATTATGAACGAACGTTACAACCCAAAAGGAATAGAAGATAAATGGTATCAGCACTGGATGGCTAAAGACTATTTTAGTTCTACACCAGACGAGCGGGAGCCTTACGCCATCGTTATCCCACCACCTAACGTAACTGGCGTACTCCACATGGGGCATATGCTCAACAATACCATTCAGGATATCCTCATCAGAAAGGCAAGACTCGAAGGTAAAAATGCCTGCTGGGTGCCGGGAACGGACCATGCCTCTATCGCTACAGAAGCAAAGGTTGTAAAACTACTTCGCGAAAAAGGCATCAAAAAAACAGACATCGGTCGGGAAGAATTTCTGAAGCACGCCTTTGAATGGAAAGATAAATACGGCGGGATCATTCTCGACCAGCTAAAAAAACTGGGGGCTTCCTGTGATTGGAATCGTACCCGTTTTACCATGGAAGAAAAATTGTCAAAAGCTGTTATTGAGGTTTTTGTTGATTTGCATAAAAAAGGAAAAATATATCGTGGACTCCGAATGGTCAACTGGGACCCGATTGCCCTTACCGCGCTTTCGAATGAAGAGGTAATTCACAAAATGGAAAACTCCCGCCTCTTCTTCATTCGCTATAAGATCGAAGGCGATCCGATGAAATTACCTCATTTGAAGGAATAGAATGATAAGGTAGCGGCATTGAGTGATACGATGGAAGAGACTCGAAATAAGGTAGCCTGCAAAATAAATAATGCCTACGATTTTGCCAAAGCATTTCGCAAGCTGCAAGTAGCAAAAAATGAACTGGACACTAAAGTAGAGGCCGTAAGCTGGGTAACGATTGCGACCACCCGACCTGAAACCATTTTTGGAGATACAGCTATCGCAGTAAATCCAGATGATGAACGCTACGCGCACCTACAAGGAAAGCGGGTGATCATTCCGATGGTCAACCGATCAGTACCCGTTATTTTTGACAAATATGTAGAGACAGATTTTGGAACGGGTTGCCTGAAGGTAACACCCGCACACGATATGAATGACTTCGACATTGGGGAGCGCCACAACCTGGAGTCTATCGACATCTTCAACGACGACGGAACCATGAGCGAAGCCGCTCAATTTTTTGTAGGTGAAGACCGCTTTGATGTGCGTAAAAAGATGGTAAAAGAACTGAAGGAGATGGGCCGCATCGTAAAAATCGAAACGCATCAAAATAAAGTGGGTCGCTCAGAGCGTACCGATGCAGTGGTGGAACCACGTTTGAAATTGCAATGGTGGCTCACCATGAAAGCGTTTTCAGCAACAGCTTTGAAAGCAGTGGAAGACGGAGAAGTTACTTTCCACCCGCCGCACATGATCAACATGTACGACAACTGGTTGCGCGAAGAGAACGTTCGGGACTGGTGTATCTCGCGCCAACTTTGGTGGGGACAGCAAATTCCAGCTTACTACCACGAAGACGAAATCTACGTAGCCACCACTAGAGAAGGCGCTTTGGAACAAGCACATGCGAGAACAGGAAATGTCAATTTACATGCCAGCGATTTAATTCAGGACGAAGACGTAATGGACACCTGGTTCTCCAGTTGGCTATGGCCAATTTCTGTTTTCGATGGTTTCGAGAATCAGGAGGAATTGAAGTACTACTACCCTACCAACACCTTGGTTACGGGTTGGGATATTATGTTCTTCTGGGTAGCCAGAATGATTATGTCGGGTTACGAATATTCGGAGGAATTATTAGGTACTGATTTTGTAAAAGAAAATGGTAAGCAACCTTTTCAGGATGTATACTTCACCGGAATGGTTCGTGACAATAAACGACGCAAGATGAGTAAGTCTTTGGGCAACAGCCCCGATGCCTTGCAATTGATTGAAAACTATGGGGCCGATGGTGTTCGTTTCGGAATGCTTTCATCTGGGGCTGCTGGTAACGATATTATTTTTGATGCCCCAATCGATCCGGAAACGGGTAAGACACTCAACGAAAGTAAACTCTGTGGACAGGGACTCAACTTCTGCAACAAAATGTGGAACGCCCTCCGCCTTCTAAAAGGCTGGGAAATTGTTGACCAGCCAGTCAATGACTCCGCCGCTAAGATCAATGCCTTAGCTGTCCATTGGTTTGACCACAAGTTCAATCAAACGATGAGTGAAGTAGAAGAAAGTATGAAAACTTTCCGTTTGTCAGAAGCTTTGATGTCCTTGTACAATTTCATTTGGGGCGACTTCTGTTCTCAGTATCTCGAAATGGTAAAACCTGTTTATGGCGAACCAATTGATCGGGCAACTTACGAAAAGACGATTTATAATTTTGAACGTTTGATGACGGCACTGCACCCGTTTATGCCATTTGTAACCGAAGAGATTTGGCATCAAATAAAAGACCGAAAAGATGGGGAAGATTGTGTCATCAGCCCTGCTGCGCCATTGGAAGCATTTGATGCGGCTATGATCAAACAGGTTGATACCGCACTAGAAGTCATTACCAAATTGCGTGATACCAGAACTCAAAATGGCATCAAAATGAAAGATGCCATCAAAGTTTTCGTAGAAGAAAGTGCTAGTTCAACTTCATTGTTTGCCCTGGATGGTCTGACTGAAATGGTTCAGAAAAGAGGTAATCTTTCTGAGCTGGCATTTACCAAAGAAGAAGTGCCTAATTCTGTTTCTTTCCTTGCCGGAACAGAAAAGTATTTCATAGAAATGGCCAACCAAACGATTGATGTGGAAGCGGAGCGGGCGCGGTTGACGAAAGAATTGGTATATCAGGAAGGCTTTGTTCAGTCCATCAGCAAAAAGCTAAGCAACGAACGCTTTGTTAATAATGCGCCTCCGGCCGTTGTGGACAATGAGCGCAAGAAGATGGCAGATGGGGAGGCTAAGATTAAGATTTTGAAAGAAGGGTTGGAGAAATTGGGCTAAGCAATATAATTACGCCTTAAAGATCGGTAAGCATTCCCCTTTGATTTATCAAATTGGAAGGATTGCCGAGCTGAGACACAAGAATTAGTACCTCAGCTCGGCAATCCCTTTTGCTTCGCGAAAAGTGCCCCGATTCTCGGGACAGGCTTTACCGATCTTTTATACGCGTTATTTAACTACAGAAAAACCAACCGTACGCTGCCCCTTCTCACTACTCCATTTCAAAAAGTAACTACCCGCCACCAATCCTCCCAGATCAAACTTCAACTGCGCTTCCTGTAACTGCTCCAAACTACGGCGCTTAAGTACCTTTCCATTCTGATCTACAATTTCAATTTCCACTGCCTCGTGCTGCTCCACCAATTCGATGGCAACCTCTATATAATCAGCAGCAGGATTTGGATAAACCATCACCTTATTATCCGGACTCAAAACATCGTTCACAGCTATGGTAAACGGATACTCTGAAATATGCAAACGCACCACAGGCACCACGTCCCTACCGAACCCAAATGAATTGTAAGCTTCCAAAGATAGCGGATTTCCAAAAGCAATCATCGCCGCATAACGCGGCTCACCCAACTGTTGTGAACGATAAATAGCCGGCGCATAATCTGTATCCTGTGTGAGCATAAAAGCAATGATCTTTTGATCTGTGGCAGCATGCTCAAGCATTAAAACATACTCGGAATCATCCTCTAAGAGAACCGGTTCATTGTTGACCGGAGTATAAATAGGTACGGTAATCAAATCGCCTGCTGTCTCATCACCTGCAATAGTATAAATGGCAGAACCTATCCATTCGCGCTCCGAGGGATCTACATCTTCGCCATTATCTGCATCACCATTCCATTTGTAAAGTCGAACATTAAGCTGCTTGCCAGGGATGCCCGGATCATTGGCATTGGCTATGGCAAAAGACGCTTTCGTCGCATACATACCTTCGCCATTGGGCACGTAGAAGTAGTTGCCGTAAGACCAGGAGTAAAATTCACTTGCTCCCCAAACATTAGTGGGAGGCGCGCCACCCGTCGCATTGGACAGTCCGGAATCTTTTGCAAAAATAGAATCCGAAACTTCAAAGCCAAATGCAATTTGATTGTTTGAAAAATCTCCATCCACCGAATCTGACGTCACCGTATATAATGCCGTATAAGTCGCAGGAACAGGATCCGGTAAAAAGCCTGCATCGGGGAATAACTCATTTTCAACTAACTCCCCTTCCAGAACGTCACCAAATGCTACCGACATATCATAGACTGCTGTTCCGGAATAAGCGCTGTTCTCGATTCTCATAGTTAAACTGGCATTGGTTACATCTGTCGATCCTACATTTTCAACATCCGCCATAAAGCCAAACGTTTCAACTTGTGAGGCAGGTACCATAGAGTTTAAAGCTGTCGCAAACCAATTGGTGTTCACTCGCAGGTCATATGGTGCGGCCGGGTTGTTTGCATATAATTTGATATCATCTAAATTCCAGTAATAATCCCAACCAGCCTGCCAGCGCCATCTGAGATATACCGTTGATTCTCCGGCCGCAATATCAGTCAGGTTCATGTTAATCAATTCTGGGTTTGGCGACCATACATCTGATCCGTTTAAAGTTGGAAAGATCAGGTTATCCTGCCAGGTAATAGAATCTGTACTCACTTGCAGAAAAACATTTTGATCTGCCGGGTACCCAATATAAACACCAATGGATGTTTCAAAAGTGAGGTATACTTCATCAAAATCAGTGCAATTAATAGCAGAAGTCGTCAACTCGCTGACATGGGTATTCCCTGCTGAACCAATTTCATCAGAAGCAACAGTAACAAATCCAGTCTCAGCAGTTGTCGCCATGAAGAATACCTGTCCGGCTGTTACACCAGGACAACCTCCTCCTGACTGTTCTGTTGGATCATCACACCAGGTCCACTCTCCATTGTTATCCAATAGATCTGTATTACCCCAATCAGCGGGAATTCCGTCGGTAAAGTTTTCTGACCAAAAAATCTGGGCACAAGAATTTTTGGGTAGAAAGCCTAAGAGCACTATTATAAAGATGTTCGCAGCTAATGTTGTCTTTATTTTCATGACATAATTATTTAATTAAACAAAATTCAGCGACAGCCTCTGGCTGCCATACGAGTTTCGTCATAATACTTTATTCTGGAAATAATAATGCTGCGGAGAAAAGCCAACAAAGAATTGATTTTTCAATTCTAACAACAGAATGATTCCAACAAACGGGCAGTTCGGTTGGAGTGGCTAAAAGCCGGGATGGGTATTTTAAAAAAGACCGAAGTCCGAAGACTGAAGTTGCCCACAGCTTGTGGAACCCGCGTTCGCGGGAAACTTCGGTCTTCGGTCTTCGTCTTCTGTCTCTAAGTTGCAAGCAACTTAGAATCTATTAGTGTCCAACAATAAAGTGATGGCTTTTGATTCCATCTTTAGTTGTTAGATATACAAAGTAAGAACCTGGAGTCCAGTTAGACACGTCAAATGTCAACTGTTCTTTCTGCAAGGAGCTGAATACGCGGCTTTCAATAACTTTACCAGTTACATCTAATACACGTAGTGACGCATTCGTATTGTTCTCTACCAAGTCAATATTAATATTAACAAATTCAGAAGCAGGGTTTGGTGTTACTTCCAAAATATTATCAACAGACAATACATTTTTGTTACTAACTGGCTGGATTGCGTTCACATGCATACGTACAACAGGTACGATGTCTGTTCCGAAACCACCTGAAGAGTATCCTTCCGTTGAAAGGTCTCCTGAGATTCCTAATAACGCAGCATAGCGAGGAACTCCGATTTGTTCGCTGTTCAAAATGGCAGCACCATAGTTAAATGTTTCACTTGCCCCCAATGCAAATTCATTCCCTTCACCAGCATCAGTGTACTCCACCATTAAAGCATAGTCTGTACTGTCTTGCAAAGGAACGCCACCATTGTTGGTAATAATATCAAGCATAGGAATGACCGCCAAAAAGTTGATGGTATTAACATTCGTAACCGAATAGAAATTGTATCCTACTCTTGAACGTTCTGTTGGATCACAAATACCATCTGCATTGTCATCTTCCCATTCGTAAAGATAAATAGCAACCTGCATACCAGCCTGAGCTGTAATAACAACACCAGCAGAAGTCATTTCAAAACCTTCACCATTAACGATATGGAAATGATTTCCATAGGCCCAGTTTTTTGATTCAGCCGGATCCCAGTTAGTTTCCCCAGGAAGTATATCACGAGTAGGACCTGTTTCTTTAGCAAAAGTAGAATCCGTTACTGCAAAATCGAACGAAATTGAATTGTCACCAGGGTTTACATCAACAGAATCAGAAACCAATGTATAAGTACCCGTATAGCTTCCAATAGTAGAAGGTGTAAAAGATCCCCAGGATACGTTTTCGTAAAGTGAGTCAGAAACCATCGTTCCATAAGACACAGATTCGTTGTATACGGCTGCACCACCAGTTACTATCTCCATTTGTAATTCAGCGTTTGGCGCATCGTTACCTCCTGCGTTGAAAACATCTGCAAGGAAACCAAAAGGCTCCACCTGAGAAGCAGGGATTCTAGTATTAGGAGCAATAGCGTAGAAGTTAGATTGTACCCGAAGGTCGTTTCCATCTCTTGCTACAATTTTGATATCATCAAGTGCCCAGTAGTAGAAGTTACCCGCAAAAGTAAATTTAATTTTTGCGTTGGTGGATCCTGCCAGGTTAGCAGCATTTGGAATACCTATTTTCACCACGTTATTTGTTACAGGCTGTGGACTATTAGCTGTGGATGGTAATAAACCTTCGTTACAGTCAATATTTTCACTCCAGGTAGCACCACCATCACCACTTACGGCAAAAGAAGTAAACGTATAATCTGTCGCAGCCTGAAAAAATAAAACCATTTGATTGAACTCAACTGCCAAACCAGTACCTGGAGCCACAGCACTCAGGTCGATATCAGGAGAAATTAATTCAGATACATATTGAGGATAAGGTGGATCTCCTGGCGTGCCTCCATCAAATGTATAAAAATCAGCATTAAAAGTAGCGGCCCCGTTAGCAGCTGTAGCAGAATTAATAGTCGATCCCTGACCAGCGAGTGAACCTCCGTCAACAATACCAGTTGGGCTATAATCCCATACACCATCTTCTGCGACAGCATTAACGGTCCATCCGTTAAGTCCACCATCAAAATCTCCCTCTCCCGGGTTAGTACCCCAGTAAACCTGAGCGGAGATGTTATTGACCATCAGGCATAGGGCCAACAGCGATAAAAGTTTAGTAATTTTTGTTATCATGATTCGTTTTTTAATTTTAGATTTTAAATTGAAGTTGTTTAAAGTTATTTCCTATGTCTGCTGATAAGTCATTGATTCCCAATACTTCAGCTTTTTCTCGTCACCGTAGCTTGCTCCTCCGCCAGATCCTAAGAAAAGCTTCGGCGGCAAGCGGATGGCTACATAAATTCTGAAAGGAATTTCCCGATTGCGGATGGGAGGGCAAAAGAGCTTCGTCTGGAGCATCAAGCACTTATCATCAGCTTTAGGAGATAACTTTAGACAACTTTATTAGGTACACAGTGTATTAAGCCCAAATTTAATAATTTTTGGCGTTGAAAATTCAATTCTATGCGAAGAAGTCGTTTATTCAACAAACATATTTTCTAAAGTGACAGAAGGATGGCATTAATAGGGACTATTTACCTGTGTATTAAGAATAAACGTGTCCTTCTGCCCTCGCTTCTTAACTTCTGTTTCAAGTTTATTGAACTAACGTGGTTTACTGCAATAAAGCTCCCCGAGCAGCTAGATAACGCCTTATTTGTCAATCTACTGACCAATTCACTTTTAAACTGGACAGATATTTCAGGACTATATCAGTGGCTCCTTTATGGTGTAACATGAATGCCTGACTGGCGGCACATGCTTTTTTGTAGTTGTCCGAATCAGCTAAAAATTCGATGCGTTGGAAAAATTCAGATTTATTTTCAATAGCAAAGCCTCCTCCTTCATTTTTCAGGATATTTGCCTCGGTAAACTGTTGATGTGCCGGACCAAATATGACCGGTATTCCAAATGCTGCCGGCTCCAACAGGTTGTGAATCCCCTTGCCAAAGCCACCTCCTATATAAGCAATCCTGGCATATCGGTAAAGGCTTGAAAGCAGGCCGATGTTGTCAATTATCAGCACCTTTATTTTGGATAAATCTGCTTTATCGACCTCGCTATATCTGACAGTAGTCTGATTGATTTTTTGTTCAATTGACTTTAAATGTGCGGCGCCAATTTCATGTGGAGCGATGATAAATTTTAATTCAGGCGCCGAGCTGTTGATAAAATCACAGAGAATATTTTCATCCGCCGGCCAGGTACTGCCACCAACAAATATTTGTTTTCCTTTGGCAAAAGTATCCACAACAGGCAACGCTTTGTTTTTACTGGCAATTTGTACTACCCGATCAACCCGACTGTCTCCGGCAATGGTGACGGCTTTAAATTTCAACTTATTCTTCAAAAGTCTTTCCGATGCCTGATCCTGCACAAAAATATGTTGAAAGCAGTGGAGCATTTTCCGATGCAATGCGCCGTACCATTTAAAGAAAAGTTGGCTGGGGCGAAAAACGGCAGAGACTAAAAGGGTGGGAATCTTGTGTTGTTTTAACTGAGTTAAAAAGTGATACCAAAATTCGTATTTTACAAAAATGGCGATTTGAGGTTGTACTATTTTTATAAACCGGCTGGCATTTTTTCTGGTATCCAGTGGAAGATAGTACACCTCATCAGCCTGCTCATAATCTTTCCTGATTTCAAAGCCTGATGGCGAAAAAAAAGTCAACAAAACCCGGTAGTTCGGATGTTCTGTTCTAAAAGCTTCCAAAATTGGTCTACCCTGTTCAAACTCACCAAGCGAAGCACAGTGCATCCACATCACAGGGCTGGAATTATCTGCAAATGCTTTTTCCAGTTGTTCAAAATAACCTTTCCGTCCATCTATCCATAACCTGGCCTTCGGCTTGAAAAAAGCAGTCAGTCGAATTCCTAAATGATAGCACTGAAGGAAAAAGTTGTATAGGAGTATTTGCAAATGAATTTGAGTTTGAACTTGAATTTCACAGATCATTGAGCCCCCGGCCGCTAGGTCCGTCGGGATCGGTGAGCTTTTTGAGTATAATAACTGGGTCTCTTTTTCTCAGTCAAAGTCAAAGTGACACTCGATATTCGGCTCCGCATTCGACGAGCAAACTTTGACTTTGACTTGAGTGTATAACATCTTAGGTGTCATTCTCAGGGAATAATTTAGATTTTAAATTCAAGTGCAAGTTCAAGTGCAAACTCAAATTGCCCTATAACGTAGACTCGCGTTCGCTTTTGAACTTGAGTTTGCACTTGCACTTGAGTTTTCAAATCAATCGTTCACTAGGAACGGCACCTAATACGTTATACACTCCTTTGACTTTGATTTTGCTCAATACCGAATACTTTCCGAAGACTCAGGACTAATATAAAAAGGCAAAATCCATCCAACCTTAAAGCCGCTAAGGAAATCTTTGCGTTTCGTTTCATCTTTTCGCTCTAATAAAAAATCCCAGTCGCGACGATTTTGAGTAAAGGCTTGTACAAATTCAAACCCTACGTAAAAATTAACCAATCGATTGACCGCCATATGTTGGTACCCAATAAACTCCGTGACGGCAAAGCCATTTGAAAGTCTGTCGTAGCCTTTAGCATAATCATTTATAATTTGTGGCACAAATGAAGACCTGTCTTCTTCGAATCTGATCTTATGCTGTAGAAAACCCATTCCAAGTGTCACCCGCAATCCTGAGCGAGGGTTTCCCGGAACCAGTCCGATGAGTTTGCCAAACTCAATGTTTGAATAGATACCTCTTTCTAATAGCGCCACGTTGGCAAAAGTCGAGCTGCTACCGATAATGTTTCCACTCGCTGTGCGAAAACCTTCGAGCACATCCTCATCTACAAATTTTCCGAAAAGGTAACCCCCTCTAATACCGAAAATCCAGTTGCCTTTATCCGTCATAAAACTAAGCGCACCTCCTATGTCATTATTTCTACCAAATCGATCGTTTAAATCGCCACCAGGTAAATGAAAGCCATAAGTAAAATCAAATGAGATAATTTTTCCGCTATTAATTCTTAACCTTTCTTCCTGTGCATTTAATCCAAATTGAATCAAACAGATCAAAAGAAAGAACAGGAAGCTACGTTGCATTTTCATAAAATGAATGTTGTTTTTGATGGAGAAATGGATTCTCGAATCGGGCAGTTGGTTTTACTATTAGCTATTGGCCTTTGGCTGTTGGCTTCCCTACTACGGCGCACATGTCGAACGCGTTTTTCTTTGCAATTAAGGGAAGCCAACAGCCAACAGCTAATGGCCAATAGCTGAGAATAAAAAACAAAGATAAAATTTTGACCCCTTTTCTGATCTTTTATCGTCTAATAAAGTCAGGAATATAACGTTTCAATAGCTCGACATGCCGTTTTGCCGCAGCTTAAAAAGAGTCCTTTTTTACAGGCAAATCTTTATCTTTACCGTGAATTTGTTTAAAAACAACTTCCATTAATCTTATATCTAAACTAAATAAGTTTTACAATGTTAGTCAAAAAACCAAATCTACTCCCCATGGTCGACCTCCAGGGGCAGTATGAAAAAATCAAAAATGAAATCAATGCCGCCCTGCAACAAACGCTTGAAAGCTGCTATTTTATTGGTGGCCCTCAAGTCAGCTCTTTTGCCAGCAAACTGGCAGAATACCTTGGCGTGAAGCATGTCGTTCCATGTGGAAACGGAACCGATGCGCTTCAAATCGCACTAATGGCACTTGATCTCCAACCCGGTGATGAGGTCATCACCACGCCTTTTACTTTTGCCGCTACTGCTGAGGTGATTGCCTTACTTAAGCTTACACCAGTCTTTGTTGATGTACACCCGGATACCTTTAATATAGATGAAACGAAGGTTGAAGCTGCCATTACTGAAAAAACCCGTTGTATTATTCCGGTTCACCTATTTGGGCAGGCAGCCCATATGGAACCTTTGATGGCCATTGCCAATAAGCACAAGATTTTCGTGGTAGAGGACAATGCGCAGGCTATTGGATCAAATTACACCTTTAGTAATGGTCAGCGCCAAAAAGCGGGTACCATTGGCCATATAGGTACCACCTCCTTTTTTCCTTCCAAGAATTTAGGGGCATTTGGAGATGGAGGCGCCTTATTCACCAATGATGACGAATTGGCTGGAAAACTCAAAATGATCTGTAATCATGGTATGAAAGTTCGCTACTATCACGATGAAATTGGCCTCAACTCACGCCTTGATGCACTGCAGGCAGGTGTATTAGAGGTTAAATTGAAGTATCTGGATGACTATAATGCCCTTAGAAAAGAAGCTGCTGATTGCTACAGGCACCTGTTTGAGGGAGTCTCTCCTGTAACGGTACCTGCTGAATCTCCCTTTTCCAACCACGTTTATCACCAATACACCTTAAAGGTAGAGGGCGATAGAGATGAAATAAAAAAGAAGCTTTTTGAACAAGGTATTTCCTCCGCAATATATTATCCTGTACCTTTGCACCTTCAAAAGGCCTACAAACCATATGGTTTTAAAGAAGGAGACTTTCCTGTGACAGAGGAATTGGCAAGAAAAGTGCTTTCTTTACCCATTCATACCGAGTTGAATGCAACTATTCAGCAGAATATCGTAAACGTATTTAAATCAACCTTATCATAATAGTTATGAAGAGAATACTCATTACCGGCGCAGCAGGTTTTTTAGGGTCTCACCTATGCGATCGTTTTATCAAAGAAGGCTACCATGTAATTGGAATGGACAACTTGTTAACTGGCGATATGGCCAACATCGAGCACCTGTTCCCATTGAAAGAATTTGAATTTCATTATCATGATGTTTCAAAATTTGTACACGTAGCCGGAAAGCTGGATTATATCCTTCATTTCGCTTCACCTGCAAGTCCAATTGATTATTTGCAAATGCCTATTCAAACCATGAAAGTGGGTTCTTTGGGTACACACAATTTGCTTGGACTAGCCAAAGATAAAGGCGCAAGAATTTTGGTGGCTTCTACTTCTGAAGTTTATGGTGATCCTTTGGTACACCCACAAGTTGAATCCTACTGGGGTAATGTAAACCCAATCGGACCAAGAGGTGTATATGATGAGGCGAAGCGTTTCCAGGAAGCGATTACAATGGCTTATCATACTTACCATGGTTTGGAAACCCGTATCATTCGTATTTTCAATACTTATGGTCCACGTATGCGTGTCAATGACGGACGTGTATTACCAGCATTCTTCTCACAAGCTATTCGCGGAGAAGGTTTAACCATGTTTGGTGATGGTGAACAAACCCGTTCATTCTGTTACGTTGATGATTTGGTAGAAGGTATTTACCGTCTACTAATGAGTGACTACGCAATGCCCGTTAACATCGGTAATCCAGATGAGATCACGATGAATGAATTTGCAAAAGAAGTCATCGCTATGGTTGGCAATCCTGATGCAAAAATTATTACGAAGCCGCTTCCAAAGGATGATCCTAAGAAACGTAAGCCGAACATCGAACTGGCTAAAAAAGTATTGGGTTGGGAACCTCAGGTTTCTCGCCGCGAAGGTATGTTGAAGACCTACGAATACTTTAAGACGGTGGTGAAGGTGCCTAGTAAGAGCTAGGGAATTGGAATGTGAATTGGAATTGGAATTAGAATTTTCCCGTGGACGCGGTTTACATTCTAATTCTAATTTCGATTTCAATTCTAATTGATTTTCGATTCAAGAATAAAAGAACTTAAAATTTGAACTTATGGCTTTTGATAAAACAATTTTAGTGACCGGAGGAGCAGGATTTATTGGTTCACACCTAATCCGCTTGATGGTAAACCGATATCCCAACTACCGGATTGTAAACCTTGACTTACTCACTTACGCAGGTAATCTTGAAAACCTGACGGATGTAGAGAAGGCTGAAAATTACAAATTTGTAAAAGGCGATATCGTTGATGCTACTTTCATCAATGAGTTATTTGATACTTACAAATTTGACGGTGTAATCCACCTGGCTGCGGAGTCGCACGTTGACCGTTCGATCTCTGATCCGATGAGCTTTATCAAGACCAACATCATTGGTACAGTGAATCTGTTGAACGCGGCACGCGAGCAATGGAAAGACGATACGGCTGGTAAGCGTTTTTACCACGTATCTACTGACGAGGTATATGGTACACTTGGCGAAACTGGTTTGTTTACAGAAGAAACTTCTTACGATCCACGTTCTCCTTACTCTGCTTCTAAAGCGAGTTCTGATCACGTGGTAAGAGCTTACTTCCATACCTATGACTTGCCGATTGTTATCTCTAATTGTTCTAACAATTACGGTCCTAATCAGTTTCCTGAAAAGTTGTTGCCATTGTTTATCAACAACATCAAGAATGAAAAGCCACTACCCGTTTATGGTGATGGTAAGTACACACGGGATTGGTTGTGGGTAGAAGATCATGCGGTTGCCATTGATTTGATTTACCACCAGGGGAAAAATGGTGATACCTACAACATCGGTGGCAACAACGAATGGAAAAACATTGATTTGATCAACAGTCTTTGTACGATCATGGACGACTTGCTTGGTCGCGAAAAAGGGTCTTCTGAGAAGTTGATCACTTACGTAAAAGATCGTGCTGGTCATGATCGTCGCTATGCAATTGATTCTTCTAAGCTGATGAATGAATTAGGTTGGGCTCCAACGATTCAATCAGAGGAAGGTTTGAAGAAGACGGCTGAGTGGTATTTGGCGAATGCGGAGTGGATGGATAATATTACTTCTGGGAATTATCAGAAGTATTATGCGGAGCAATATGCTAATCGATAAGCTTGACGAATAAGATAAAAAAAGCCTGCTGAATTTTTCAGCGGGCTTTTTTTATTTACGCATGATTGATGGGGGTGTCATTGTAATTTCTCCATTATTCAAGACATAATAAAGCTTACCTCTTTTCCAAAATGTATCCGGAATTCCAAATTTCATGTTCTCTTCTTTTGCTTTTTTAACCGCTTTATTAGCGATTCGAATTATTTTTACTAATTCGATGTAAAGTTTATCATTGCTAAGTTTCTTTACTTCTTTCATAATCCGATTTTTTGAAATTTTGCAAATAGTAATTCATTTTCGATACTAAATTCTCCTTTATCTCCGATTGCTACTTGCTGAAAACTATCTTCTCCGTTATATAAAAGATGCCATTCGTCAGCTAATTGAGAGAAGTTATTCCAGAAGTTTTCTTTACTTCTATAAAATCTTCTTATGATATCATCAGTGGGAACATCATGTCCTCCTTTTATAACTCGAGTTTTTACTCTTTCAACACACAATTCAGCATCATCCAAGAATATGTAAATAATTTTAACAGTGAACCCTGACTCTTTCGCTTTAAGGGCTACTTTATTAATGTAGGTTCCTGAAAGAGTTGTTTCCACCACAAAACTTTCGCCTTGCTTTATATTTTGATTCAAGCGACTAAAAAAGATTCTTCCAGCTTTGATCAAAGCGTTCTTTTTCCCTTGAATCTCTAATTCTTTTGCTATTTCATCAGCATTCAAAAAGTCGAATCCTAATTCTTGCACATAAGGAACTGCAAAAGTGGTTTTACCCGATCCATTTGCTCCTCCAATGATAATTAATTGTTTATCAGTCACTCGAAATTATATTAATTTTAGATTCCAAGCCAATATAATCAATTTTTCAGAGTCCTGCAATCACTTGCTTCGAGATATACCTTCGAGGTATATATTCCAACCGTGCTGGTCATGACCGTCGCTATGCGATTGATTCTTCTAAGCTGATGAATGAATTAGGTTGGGCTCCAACGATTCAGTCAGAGGAAGGTTTGAAGAAGACGGCTGAGTGGTATTTGGCTAATATGACTTGGATGGAGAATATTACTTCTGGAAATTATCAGAAGTATTATGAGGAGCAGTATGCTAATCGTTAGGATTTGTTTTAAGAAAAATGAAAAAAGCTCGCTGAATATTTAGCGGGCTTTTTTTGTTTCTATATTTGTTTTGAACGTAAAAATGATGAACTACTTACGTTAATATTAATTAGAAATAAGCTTAGATTTAATTATTAATTGGCTGGAATCAATATTAGTATAATGTAGATGAATGAATCCATACGTTTCATGAAAGTATGATTTCAATTTAGTTTGACCTAAAACGCTATTACCAATAGCATTTATAACAAGGCAGTCATAACTACTATTATCGATCGTAATTGATTCTTTTTTTACAATTTCGTAATCATACTTCGTTTCAACTGAGCCTTCCCAAATAAGCCATCTCTCGTCTCCCCAGTAATCGCCAGTTTTGAGAGACCATGAAAACTTATTTCCTACTTTATAAGGTTTTTGAATGAATGGCCAGGGATTTAGTTGTGTAATTCTAAATAAGCCTTGACGGCTAGGATGCATCCAAATATTCTTATGATTTTCTATAAGTCCAGTGTTCTCTCTACTTCGTTTAGTCTTTTCGAAATTGTATATGAATTTGTATTCAATTACTGTCTGGTTATAATCTGGTTCAACACTAAACATTCCCCCAGTCCCCTTTTCGACCGTTAATACATATCCTGTAATCGTTTCTTCGTCAATACTATCTTTGCTTATGAACTTCCATCTTTTATATTTAGGAACAGATTCCTCTTTTGTTCGTTTGAAAAACAATGTATCGCTCTGTTTATCAATAAAAAGATATTCGACCTCGATGGTGCGCCCTTCTGAATAGATAACATTGTCCGCTGTATATCTATTCTCATCGGTAATAGTATTATCGTAGATCTCGACAAAAATTCCATCATCATTTATTAATTTATAAGGCCGAGAGTTACTAGTAAGGAAACAATTTAAAGACATTAAAGTTGAAAGAACTAAAATGATCATTATATTTTTATTAGTGGTCAAATCAAGTATTTTTTTTTCACGAACGATAAGAAATAATTTTAATTCTTTTCCATTGGATTAAAACATATTAGCAATCAATTATACCACATTTCAATATAAACAGGAGGGTTTAAATCCTTATAAAACTTATATGTCCTATTTTTAAATCTTACTTTTTTAGTATTACTCCAGTAAGTTGGAAGCATACACACTCTAATTTTATCAAACTTATCAATAATATGCTTTGGAACCGCTTCATTATTAATTAATTCACAATAAGCATAATCAAAATAGTAATATTTATTCTCATTCGCCTTTATACATATATCGTATGATAATTCCGCTTCTATTAATTCCGGATATTTCTCTAAAAACAATTCATGTAAACCCTTTACTTCACTCTTGACAAAGGCACAACTACTATAATTTTCTTTTATTCCTTTTGTCAAAAAAAAAGAATCGAATGTTTTTATTACAGCATCAGCATTAATTTTTTGATCAAATGTATTAACTCCCAGATCAGAAGCCCCCTTCTGATTAACTAATCCAAAGCTAGTAAAAAATAGTATTCCAATAATAACTAAAAAGAACCATTTAATCAATTCATTATTCATTGTCCCATTTGTTTTCACGTGGGTTGAACCCACAGTTATCAATTTTAAAATATTTCCCTTTCTTTAGAACAACCTCACTTTGGTTTGAACAAATATACCGAAACTGGCACTCTTTACACTTTTCTATTTTATCATTACTAATATTCCATTGTCTTTGAAATTCCTCGCTATTTATAATACTTTCGATACAATCATTTTTTGCATCACCGAATGTTTTTTTATGTGTAAGATAGTTTTTAACTTCTCCATGCTCATTAATAGAACAATATTGGTTCAAACCTAAATTATGTTTTTGAGACTCGACATATATCCTCAAATTGGGGACAAAATGTTGTCTTGCAACCCTATTATCTGTATAAGCAGATATATCCTTTGTCTCAAAAAATATTCGATCTATAATTGAAAACTTATGCTCTTTTAATTTTTTGTTCTCAGGGGAATTATAAATGATAATCCTAAATATCCTAGGGAATAAACCTAAAATCTCAATTAGTTAAGGGGCTGTTACACTAGGTAGCGTTCAAGATTCTTATTCTGCATTAACTCAAAAAATAAATGATTACAAATATTTTCTAAAACAAAGAGGCCTCTTTAAAAAGGTTCATTCGTTGGAATCTCAAATTGATCATACCATTTCATTAACCGATAATTTAAAAAAACAAAAAGACAAACTAGAACAAGAATTACACATCGCTGAAAAAGATGTTGACAGAAATCGAAAACTTAACGAAGCAGGCACTATACCTGACAGTGATTTAGAAAAAATCGAAACACAGTTCTTACAGCACCAACGTCAGCTTGATGTAATGGAAAGCCAGATTGTGAGGAATGACATTAACATTGAACAGCTAACCACTCAAATTACTGATAGTATGGTCACAACTTATGGCAAGTCTATTCCATTTCGGCAAGAGATGCAAGGGACGGCGAATATCATTACTGAGGATCGACGGATATTGGAGCGAGTGTTTGATCGGGTTTATAATTTGGTGAAGAATTGATTTTCACAGCTCAGCAATCACTTGCTTCGCGATGTGCCCCGATGCTCGGGACAGGCTTTACCGATCTTTAAGAAACGAAATATTGGAGCGAAAAATACACTAGCGGGAAAATTGAGATTGCCATTGCAATTGCGATTGCAATTTAGCTCGCTCTCTGAGCAGCCGCAGCATCCTTAAAAGGATTCCGCTGTACCCAATCCTCCTCCGGCTTCAGATAATCCAAAATCGGAGTCATAAACTTATTAGCGAAATTATTTGGATGGCGCATATAACAATACATCTCGTGTGGTACCGCTCCTACCGAACTTTTAATCTCCGTAGCAGTACGGGCAAAAACAATATATTTGGATTGGCGATCAATTCCTTTTCGGATGATATCGTAGAGGATATTCATGTAGACCTGATATTCCCGATTGGGTTTGGGATCCATCCCGAGGAAGTGTGCTTCGGTTTCGTGGCCGTTGGTGATGGTGGTGTAAAATGCTACCAATACACCGTCAAGGAAATAACCATCGAGGGTGAAGTCATCTTTGAAAGCACGTTTGAGTGCCGGGAGATAATCGAGATTAAGGTTGATCAGGTTGAAGCCTGAGTTTTCAGCGACCATTTGATACAGGTCGAAGATGCGTTGTTTGTATTCTATAATCATGGCTTCATCAAAACTTCGCTTTTCCAGGTCAGCTGCTTTTTTGAAAGCGCGTTTGGTACGGACTCTGTATTTGGAAGACATGGCTGCGGTGTAGTCCTCAAAGGTTTTCCAGGAAGGATTTATTTCCAGGATCATGTTGGGCTGGACGGTGAATTCGTTGCAGGTTGTTTTTTGGAAATCCCCTTCGTTTCGAGTCTCTTCAAAGAATTCCTTTATTAAAAAACCGGATACCCGTTTTTCTGTACCTTCCAATTGTTCGCGGCCGTGATCCATTCCTTCGTTGACAAGTTCAAAAGCCAACTTGGAGTTGACGACCTTGGGGTTGAAATAGTATCCATGCTCACCGGTCAGCAATAAATTTCCGCAGATCAAGGTGGTGAACTCAGCTTTGGAAGCCACCAATCCTTTTAAGTATCGACCAAGAGTGTTAAAGAAACAAGGTGAAGCCTCATTCTCTTTTATATTCAAACTTTTCTCTATGTTAAAATATTGGATTTGGCAGGCAGCCACTCCTAACATCTCTTCATCCTTTCTGAAAAGTAAATAACAAAATGACATCCCGGCTGGAGGATTATTCTCCAAAATTTCCAGATAGGTAGACTGAAGAAAGATATTATGTTTGGGAGCAGATTGGTCCCATGAATCCTTGAATTCCTTTATAGAATGAAAAAAACCAACACTATAGCCTTTTTGCGAAAGCGGTTTCCAACTTATAGCATTGGACTCAGTTAAAGATTTAGTTCTGGAGTTCATCTATTTATGCGAAGCTTTTTAATGAAGTTGTTTGAAAGCAATAAGTTTACTCTAAGATAAATACTTTTCAGGAAAGAATTGTTTTTAGAAGGTGGGAAGTTGGAGGTGGGAAGTGGGAAGCGCCTTCTAACGCGGAGCTCCGCGTTCGCGTGAAGCTTCCAACCTCCCACTTCCAACTTCCAACCCTTCTCACTCTTCCTCCTCCTCCGTCGCCCAACGCTCTATTTCTGCCATAGCAGCCACATCATTTTTCCAGCTAATAAACTCCATTTCACCAACTCCTTTATAGTTTAAAAACCAGTTTTGGATAATTTGCTGCGCTGCATTATATTTGACCATGAAAGTGATATAATCTCTTGCATTGATGATTTGCAAGCTGGTATCAATAGGTATAGCGATAATTTTACTGTCAATTTCCCCATCATCCAATAGTTCTAATATGGCCAAGGGTTTAACTTCTATGATCGTACCTCGCTTCAGGGTTTCTGAAAGGACGAGTACATCCAGCGCATCTCCATCACCGCCTTTTTCCGGATCCATGTAGGTGGAAGGAATGAATCCATAATTCCCGGGATAAGGTAAAAAATCTATAGATCGCTTCTTACCTTCCACTTCCTCTACCTCAAAACGCTTTTTCGAGTAGTTGTACTCCGTTTTTTCGTTGGTACCGGCTGGAATTTCAATAATAACGTTAATTCCGCCCTTTTCAGTAAAAGTAGGCATCGTTGAATAGGTAGAAGATCCCTGTTTACAACTAACGAATAAAAGCATTAGAAATAGTATTAAAAATAGCTGGTTTGACCGCATAAGTACTTATCTTTTGTTTGTGCCAAAGGTAGGGAAAAGACCGAAGACGGGAGACGAATAAAGTCAAAATCAAAGGAGTGCATAACATCTTAAGTGTCATTCTCAGGGAATAATTTAGATTTTAAATTCAAGTGCAAGTTCATGTGCAAACTCAAATTGCCCTATAACGTAGACTCGCGTTCGCTTTTGAACTTGAGTTTGCACTTGCACTTGAGTTTTCAAATCAATCGTTCACTAGGAACGGCACCTAATACGTTATACACTCAAGTCAAAGTCAAAGTTTGCTCGTCTACTGCGGAGCCCTCGTTTCTGTGCCACTTTGACCTTGACTTTGGACTTTGATTTTGACTTCTTAACACGATCCCGGGAAACACTTTGACCTTGACTTCCACTTTGATTTTGACTTTCCTATGTCTTTCCCCCAACAAATCGTATAAAAAAACCTAAATTCACACTTATATTTAAACCTAAAATAAGCGTATTCACTTATAAAATTCGCAACTTGTCACCTGTTAAAATGTTATACAAAAATGAGCAATAAAACCTACTTCAACCCTGATGATTTAAAGAAATTTGGTAACATCACTGAATTTCAAGAAAGTATGGGGAAAAAATTTTTCGAATGGTATGGTGAAGTCTTTGAAGAAGGCGCCCTTACAACTCGTGAAAAATCATTGATTGCACTAGCCGTAGCCCATGCAGTTGCCTGCCCGTACTGCATTGATGCTTACTCAACGGATTGCCTCAAAAAAGGAGCGGATGAAGAGCAAATGATGGAAGCAGTACATGTTGCTGCTGCAATTCGTGGAGGTGCTACTTTGGTAAATGGGGTTCAGATGATGAATCATGTGAAAAAGGTTAGTATGTGACCGTGAAGTCAAAATTAAAGTCAAAAGTCAAAGTGTCCATCTAAGGAATAGATAAATCTTCGACTTTGAATTCAACTAGTATTAAATAAAAAAAAGGAAAATAAGAATGGTTAGTTTATAGTGCTCACATTAGCGGGCGCTTCCAACTTCCCACTTCCAACTTCCTACCTACACAATATGGCAATAAAACAAAAAGGTAAATCGCTAAAAGCAAGATCCAATCAACTTTCGGATTCGTTTTTCCAACTGGATGTATTGAATGGCAAAGCATTAGCAGATGAGAAATTCCCAGCATTTGGGAAACAGATTGGGGAGCACGGTTGGTTGCCACTCAAACCCAAGCAGATAGAAATTTTCCAGCTAAACATTGGAAAGCTTTGTAACCAAACCTGCGCTCACTGTCACGTAGATGCAGGGCCTGATCGCAAAGAGGAAAACATGTCAAAGGAAACCCTGGAGCGTTGTCTTGAGCTTATCAAGGTGATGCCGCATGTACACACCGTTGACATTACGGGTGGTGCTCCTGAGATGAATCCGCACTTTCGCTGGTTTGTGGAGGAGTGTACTAAGTTGGGAAAAACAGTGATGGATCGTTGCAACCTGACCATCATCATGGCCAACAAAAAATACCACGACATGCCGGAGTTTTTTGCAAAAAACAAAGTGCATGTGGTTTCCTCTCTTCCCTACTTTAGCAAAAGCCGAACGGATAGTCAGCGCGGTGATGGTGTCTTTGAAGATTCCATCAAAGCCTTGCAGATGTTGAATGCAGTAGGTTATGGTGTAGAAGGAAGTGATTTGCAACTTGATTTGGTTTACAACCCTTCTGGTGCTTTTTTGCCGGACAGTCAGGAAACCTTGCAAGCAGAATTTAAGCGCCAGCTAAAAAGAAAATATAACATCACCTTCAATAATCTTTTTGCGATCACTAATCTCCCGGTTAGCCGCTTTTTGGATTACCTGATTGAAAGCGATAATTATCAAAGCTACATGCAACTATTGGTAGAAAATTTTAACCCATCGACCATTGAAGGTTTGATGTGCCGCCATACCATTTCCGTCAGTTGGGATGGCTATATTTATGACTGCGATTTCAATCAGATGCTTGACCTGAAAGTAGCTGCTCCTAATGCACAGCACATCAGTGATGTTGATATTGAACAATTGAAAAACAGGAATATTGTGGTGAATCAGCACTGCTATGGCTGTACCGCTGGTGCTGGATCTAGTTGTGGTGGAGAGATTTCCTGATGAGGAGTCAGGGGTCAGGAGCGTGGCCAGGAATTACTATTTTCTGTTGGTTTGGCTTTAAGGAATTGGTCCGGTATTCTTAAATGTAAAACGGCAAAATAGCTTGTGCCGAGAACTCGGTATAACTTTGAAAATGTAAAAGTGCCCGAAAATCGTGCCTTTTTATCGCAGTATTTAGTTCACAGGCAACCTTTTACACTTTTTATTTTGCGGTTTTACATTTTACATTCAGCTCCTGTTCCGAACGCCAGAATCTATTACCCATCACCCTGTCAGCTTCTGCTAACGTATTTTTTGGAAGAAATAATATGGAATAATGAATCGCTGAATTTTGATTGCCCCCTCACAAGCAAGAAACGCGATAGAAGGAAATTCAAAATTCAGCGATTCAACGATTCAACGATTCAACGATTCATTATTCTCTTTCTCCGACATCTTCTCCAACACTCATTCTCAAAAATTATCCCTCTAAATTCCAATTTCCCCCTTCGAAGTGATACATTTGTTTGAAACAAAATACAAGTTATCACATGAAGCAGATTATCAACCTTAGTTGTTTTATCCTTACCATCTTACTATTCAGCTCTTGCGTAAGCAATCAAAAGTTCAAAGATTTGGAAATGGTGAAGAACCGTTACCAGAGTCAGGTGGACTCGCTCCGCAATAATCAGGTAGACGAAGAGGCTATAGAAGCTTCACTCATCCGAATGGAAAACGAGGTCAAAAGCTGCGAAGATGAACTCAAATCTACTCGCGAACATTATACGAGTCAGGTAAACTACGCAGAAGACTTACAAGTTCGCTTTGATGAGCTTTTGGAGCAAAACAAAATGCTTTTGAACGCTTCTTCAGACGACATTCAAATACTCAGCGAAGCGAAGGCGGCCTGTGCCGTTGATTTAAACCGGACGCAACGCGAGGCAGAACGACTTAAATCCGCACTCGCTGCCTGTGAAAGCAGACCAATTCCAGAACCCATTATTAAAGATTGCACGGAATACCGAAATCAGGTTGATCGACTTAACCAAATGGTTCGTGAAAAAGATCAGGCATTACAGTCTTTGCGCAGCAAAGTCAATCAGGCATTGACTAACTTTTCAAGTGCTGACCTTTCCGTGAGCGAGCGCAATGGAAAAATATACGTTTCACTAAGTCAGGGACTTTTGTTCAAAACGGGTAGTGATCAAATTGACTGGAAAGGTAAAACAGCTATCCAGCAATTAGCAGGTGCGCTCAACTCCAGTAAAGACATCGACATATTGGTAGAAGGCCATACCGACTCCAGCGGAAGTGCTGCCAAAAACTGGGATCTGAGTGTTCGCCGGGCTACTTCTGTTGTAAAAGTATTGACGAGTGCGGGGGTTGACCCCAAACGGGTTACTGCTGCCGGACGTGCTTTATATGTTCCGATTGCATCCAACAGTACCCGTGCTGGAAAAGCGCAAAATCGTCGTACGGACATTATACTAATTCCTAATTTGGATGAGTTGTATAAATTGATTAATCAGTGATTTCCGCATGTGTGGGATTAGACGTTTTTTACCACATAGTGCACGGAAGAATTTCACATAGAACACGGAGTCTCTATATTTTATACAATAGCGTTTATAACTAGAGAATTTGTCTCCATGCCCTTAAAAAGTTTATCCCGAAATAAATGCGTCTAAAAACCGCCTATACAAACCTCCTTCTTTTCCTCCTCTCTCTGTCCCTCCACGCGCAGCAGACACCGCGTTGTGAGCTACAAATTTTGGAAACTCCGGAAGACCTGGCCCGGCAAGCGGAAATAGAATTACATACTCAAAACTGGATTCAAAATAATAGCTCGCAGGCATCAGCTCGCGAAGTCATTACTATCCCGGTGGTGGTACATGTCGTTTATTTCGATGACATCGAAAATATTCCAGACCAACAGATTTTTGAACAACTGGAAGTTTTGAATGAAGACTTTCGGTTTTTGAATGAAGACACCGATGGCATTCCATCTCTTTTTCGCGGAGCTGCTGCTGATGTTGAAATGGAGTTTTGTCTCGTCAGTATTGATCCCGGTGGGGAAGCTACTACTGGCATCACCCGCACCCAAACGATGTACGAATGCATTGGCAATACCGTTGATGAATTAGATGGAAATGGAAAACCAAGATTGTTTTATAGTGACGAAGGAGGTGTTGACGTTTGGGATACAGAACAGTACCTCAACCTGTACGTGGCAAATACTTGCGAACGTTTTTTGGGTCGGGCCAAATTACCGGGCACCGCCTCGCCGAACGAAGATGCGCCAGTTATCGACTACGACCATTTTGGTGGCAACTGTACGCCTTCTGCCCGCCCCTTTCATCTTGGCCGGACGGCTACGCACGAGTTGGGTCATTTTTTCAATTTACGTCATATCTATGGTAGTAATTCTGGTTGCAACGATGATGATTTTGTAGCGGATACGCCCTTACAAGGCGCTGCCTATCGGGGCTGTCCTCCACATCCGCAGCTCTCTTGCAGCTCCTTCGATCAGTTCATGAACTTTATGGATTTGGTGGATGACATTTGCATGAAAATGTTTACCAATGGTCAGAAGGATCGCATGTTGGCATCACTCGCTCCGGGTGGTCCTCGTAGTGGTTTAGCCATGCATTCGTTGTGCGCCCCTCCTACTGTTTCGACAGAAGATGTATTGACCGTATTTCCAAATCCAGTTAGAGCTTGTCTTCATTTTGATTTCCAAACTAAGCATACTGGTCCGGTAGATGTACGTTTGTACAACGCGCTTGGTCAGTTGGTTTATAAGCGTCGAAGTAATTCTTTCGCACTTAAGCCGATTGACACGGCAAATCTTAGTGCTGGTATTTATTGGTTGGTGGTGGCTTATGAGGATGAGGTGGTTTCTCGGAAGGTGGTGAAGTGAGGAACGGGGTGGAAGTGGGAAGTGAGGAAGTTGGAAGTTGGAAGTTGGAAGTGAGGAAGTTGGAAGTTGGAAGTTGGAAGTGGGAAGCTGCCACCTAACGTTGGGCCACGGGACTGTTCTGTAAACTGTGTTTTTCAATCAAAATCTTCCCTACTCCTTCGCCAAGGCTTCGCCGTACGGAAATTTTTGATTTTGATTGAATTTTTGATTTTGTTTTAAAGACCATCAGACACTCTTAAATAAATACTCC
>Ga0114957_1001249_pt1 | contig 28717 bp, 25 predicted proteins | sample BantaG_FD_87175 | JGI IMG/M metagenome (GOLD analysis project Ga0114957, IMG submission 87175) | Marine algal microbial communities from Bantry Bay, Ireland - BantryBay_4 metaG | ecosystem: Host-associated > Algae > Red algae > Unclassified | place: Bantry Bay, Ireland | collected 2014-11-21
AAGTAATTGAATTTATTTCTGAACAAAAAGGCTACCCTACTCCTTTCTTCTTGCCTGAGTTCCACGGCGACGATGAGGTAAAGATGAAAAACGGTGTCAACATAAATGACCTCGATGCTATGTTTAATGATGCTGCCCGCTTAGTCGTTCAAAATCAACATGGTTCTACTTCTATGATTCAGCGCCGACTCAAACTCGGTTACAACCGGGCAGGTCGTATAATGGATCAGCTGGAAGCCACCGGAATTGTAGGCCCCAGCGAAGGCAGTAAAGCCCGTGAAGTACTGGTCTATGACGAAGTAGAGCTAGAACGGTATTTGGAAGATATTCACAATAGAAAAAAATAGAAGACAAGCTCACATTAGCCCGACTCCTTAAAAGAAAAATAAAAAGTACTCCCCACGTCCACTACAGATTCCACCCAAATTCGCCCGTGATACGTGTCTACAATCTTCTTACAAACAGACAAACCAATACCGGTTCCTTTGTAGGTGTCTTTTTCAAGTCTTCTGAAGATTTGAAAAATCGAATCATGGTGTTTTGCATCGATTCCTTTTCCATTATCCCTTACGGAAAAAATAACCTCATTCTTTATCTTTTCATTTTTGATGTCAATCACTATAGCCCTGTTCGGGTCTTTAAACTTAATGGCATTCTTAATTAAATTATCAAAAATAACATTGAGATGCGTCTTTCTGACATGTACCGGAATTAAGTCCGAAAAATTAATAGTCGCTTTGGTCTCCACTAATTTATTTTGAACATGATATCGAATGCGTTCAATCACCAGACCAGGATCAACTAATTCTATGTCAGTAGCTGTGTTCCCTAAAGTAGCGTAGCGTAGCAAATCCTCCAACATAGAGTTCAGGTGTGTAGAACTATCTATAATAAAATTGAGAAATTCCTTACCATCCTCATCTAAAATATTGCTGTACTTTTTAACCACTAAACTTCCAAAACCACCAATATTTCGCAAAGGTTCTTTCAAATCATGCGCCACGATGTAAGCGAATTGTTCTAATTCGTCTTTTTGGCGATTAATCATTTTGTTCTTATTCTCCAACAGAAAAATTTCCGATTCCCGCTCTTCTAATAAATCCACCATTGAATTGCTTTCCTCCGTTTCATCAATCTGATGCTTTATTAATAGGATCTGATCTGCGACTAAGCATGCTTTTTTATAGGCTGATTTATCCCAATAGTATTGTTTTAGTATTTTAAGGCAATCAATCTGTAGAGAACTTAGCGTTTCATCTTTTGTATGTTCAATCGCCTGCTGGATCAGTTCTTCAAAAAACAAATCATTCTCCATTGCCAATTGAAAAACAGCTTTATTCTTCAACGACTCTATTATTATACTTGTATAATTTCTTTCATTGGCTATTGCTAATGCTTCATCAACATACTGACAAGTTTCATTCGTACGGTTTGTTTGATGCAACAGTTGAGCTAATGTGTTTAATATAAAACCTTTGATATAATAAATGGCTGGATTAGTTTCAGCAATACGATCCGCCATCTTTATCCCTTTTCTTAGTAATTGCTCTGCTTTCTCATACGCTCCCATTCCACTATAAACGATACTCTTGTTTTCTAAAATAAAAATCATCATCATAGAATCTTTCTCCGCAATGGCCTGACCTCTTTCCAAATACTTAAGTGCCTGGTCGTAGAGCTGAGCATCTTTATAAAGACTGCCAATATTGTTGTATAAATTGACATTTAGTTCTGGCACTTCGCATTTAATGGCCTTGAAAAAATAATTCAAGGCAATACTGTTTTTGCCAAAACCATTGGTGTATATGGTTCCAAGTTCTTTGTAACAAAAACCTAGTCGTCTTTTATCTTCAGGAAAATGATAGTTGATGAGTCGCAAGGCGGTGCCTCCTTCACCAAGTGCTTTTGTGTAAAAACCTTGCCTCATATTGAGATGAACCGTTCTTAGAAGGCAATCGACCTGCATGCTGTAATCGTCTTCGATCTCCGGGTGATTCATTAATTCCTCGTAATCTGAAAGGGCTTTTTGAGGATTTTCTCCTTCCGATTGCTTGATAGTTTCAAAGGTCTCTTTTAAGACAACCTTATGATGGGTAGCAGATTCTAACATTAGTTGGCGGTTTTCATTATTCTAAGTAGTTACTTATTGAAGCCAAAATAAATGCCAAATCATCCATTCTCAACAATAATCAACTTATATTCCCCTTTCAATAGCCTCATTTACCCAAGTATGCCCTCAAGCCCACATGCTGATTTTAACTATAATCCCTTAGCTTAACACATCTTTAACCCGTTAGCCATTGCTTAAAACAACTTTAACAGCTTACCTTTGTTTTAAAACCAATATATAGATTGAGCTAGCGTTTTTAATGTAAGCAATTGCCCATAAAAAAAAGCAGCCTGTAGTTCACTAAGAGCGTGTACTTAAATAAGCTGGACTAAAAAGCGCCGTAATTTTTTCCTGTAAAAAGAGCAAGCTGCTTGGTCTAAATTATTTTGTTACCTTCTTTAATACACTGTATTTAAACATCCAACATCATGAAAAATTTAATGTTAATCATATGCTGTTCTGTTTTTGTCTTTTCGTGTTTCGGACAAGACAACGACTTTACAAACGAATCCGACCCTAAAGCAACTGCTCTACTGAAAAAAATCAGCGAGGAGTACAAAGCACTCAAATCCATGGAAGTCAATTTTTCATTGACTATAGAAATTCCAGAAGCGGATGTTGAAGTACAGCAAGGCAAAATGATACAGCAAGGTGATAAATACCGAATGGAAATGGGAGGCCGCGAAATCATCAGCAACGGCAACAAACTTTGGTTGTATATGGAAGACAGAAATGAGGTCCAAATTAATGATATAGACGAGGACGAAGATTCGGAAAATATCATGTCTCCCAATGACCTGTTCAACATGTACGAAAAAGGAGAATACATTTACGCACTCAGCGCTGAGTTTACAGAAAATGGAAAAACCGTTCAACAAATAGAGTTCAAACCAATTGACAAATATTCTGACTATACCAAGCTTCGCCTCACCATTGAGAAGAAAGGCAACAAGGTAAAACGGATGAAGGTATTTGGCAAAGATGGTTCCCGATACACGCTCACTATTGATAAGCTCCTAAAAGATAAAGCCTTCGCTGAATCGTTTTTTATATTCAATAAATCAGAATACCCGGCAGGTGTACGAGTCAATGATATGAGTATGGACTAGATTGTGGCAGAGCCGCAAATATCAATTGCAATTACAAATTCAATGCGCTGTAGTTTAGCGGCTTGTAATAATTGATAACACTTTTGTAACTATTTAGTTAGACCGAAGACGAAGACCGAAGTCTCCCGCTGACGCAGTCCCGCAGTCGCTTTACGTGAGGAGGAAACTTCGGTCTTCGGTGCCTGTCTGCCGTAGCCAGCCAGGCAGATGAAAGCAGGTACTGCTGAACAGTCACAAACTTTTTTAGAAATCCCGAATTTCAGACGCATGAAATTCGGGATTTCTCTTTTCATATTCCGACCTTCTTCAGCCTCACCGGTCCCTTATAGTTCATACGTTATATTTCATACTTATACCTCATACTTCCCACTTCATACTTTTTTCCGTAATTTCACCCCACAAGCAAGCTATGAATAATAAATTAGCCAATGAAATTTAAATCACGCATCGTAAAACCTTTCGCTAAGCGGATATCGAAAAAAATCCGTACCTGGGCCGGCCATCCGCTGGAAAGCCAGGAAGCCATGTTTAATATGCTCATCAAAGAAGGCCAAAAAACAGCTTTTGGCAAAGACCATGATTTCAAAAACATCAACTCCTACGAAGCATATAAGGAGCGCGTTCCTGTAAAAGACTACGAAGGTATCCGACAATATGTAGACCGCATTAAAGCCGGCGAAGCGAATGTGCTCTGGAAAGGCTTTCCCACTTATCTTGCAAAAACATCCGGCACCACCTCCGGTGTCAAATATATCCCTATCACCAAAGCAAGTTTGTCCAACCATTTTGTCACTGCCCGAAACGCACTTTTTCACTACGCCCATCAAACCAATCAAATCGATTGGCTCGATGGCAAACTCATTTTCTTATCCGGCAGCCCCGAATTGACAAAAGTAGGTGGCATCAACACTGGCCGTCTATCCGGCATCGTCAACCACCAGGTGCCTTCCTGGTTACAAAAAAATCAGCTGCCAACTTATCAAACCAATTGCATTGAGGAATGGGAAGACAAGCTCGACAAAATAGTAGCAGAAACCATCAATCAGGATATGCGACTCATTAGTGGTATTCCGCCCTGGGTACAAATGTATTACGAACGGCTACTTGATGTTAGTGGCAAAAAAAAGATCCTCGACCTGTTCCCCAATTTTTCCATCTTCGTATATGGAGGTGTCAATTTTGAGCCTTATCGTGACACGCTGGAACAGCTCGTTGGCAAACGAATTGACACGCTGGAAACCTATCCTGCCTCTGAAGGCTTTTTTGCATTTCAGGACGACCAAAAAGAAAAAGGTTTGCTGCTCAATTCGCACTCAGGAATATTCTACGAGTTTGTCCCCGTTGAAGAAATTCACAATCAAAACCCAAGTCGCTACTCATTGAAAGATATTGAAGTTGGTGTCAACTACGCCATCATCATCAACAGCAATGCAGGGCTTTGGGGGTATAATATTGGCGACACGGTAAAGTTCGTATCCAAAGCCCCGTACCGCCTGATCGTGACTGGCCGCATCAAACATTTCATCTCCGCTTTTGGCGAACACGTTATTGGGAAAGAAGTCGAAGAGTCTTTACAAACCGCTGCCCGATCAGAAGGTGTTCGCGTGGTGGAGTTTACCGTTGCCCCACAGGTTAATCCACCCAATGGCGACACCCCTTATCACGAATGGTTTATCGAGTTTGAAGAGAAGCCTGCTGATTTATCTGCTTTTGCAAAAAAAGTTGATCAGCAAATGGAGCGACAAAATATCTATTACGAAGACCTCATCAAAGGCAATGTTTTGCAAACGCTAAAAATCACCCCCCTCCAAAAAGATGCTTTCAGAAATTTGATGAAGGCTCGGGGCAAGTTGGGTGGTCAGAACAAGGTGCCACGTCTGTCGAATGACCGGGATTTGGCGGATGAGTTGCAGGGGTATTTGTTGTAGAACTAGTTTTTACATAGAGGGAAATTCGCATTCTAATTCACATTCTAATTCCGTTGTCAACATGCCTAACAAATCTATCATAACAACACAAGTCCAAAAAGTAAACGCCACCAACCGCACCGAAGCCAACGACTTCCTCGCCATCGAAGAACCACTGGAAATCCAACTAGCCTGGAAGGAAGACGGCGCCTCCAAACAAAAAAGTATTTCCATCACGATGCGTACACCGGGACATGACGTGGACTTGGCCATCGGTTTTTTATTTACAGAAGGCATTATTCAAAGTCCTCAGCAAATAACAGAAGCCGCACATCTACCCTCTTTTGATCCTGCCACAAAAGAAAATCGAATACTTTTAGTACTCGACGATAAAACTCAAATTGATTTCAAAAAACTGGAACGGCATTTTTATACCTCCTCTAGTTGTGGGGTCTGTGGCAAGTCGTCGATTGAAGCGGTTTATGCCAGTGGCATTCAACCATTGAAAAAAGGCCAGCCCCTTTTCAATCAACAACTCATCCATCAACTACCTGCTAAACTACGTGAGCAACAAACCATCTTTGAAGATACCGGTGGCCTGCATGCCGCTGCCCTTTTCAGCCCCGAAGGCGAACTCCTGCTCCTCCGCGAAGACGTAGGCCGCCACAACGCAGTAGACAAACTAATCGGCGCAGCGATACAAAACGACCCCGATATTTTGAGCCAGTCAATGATTCTGGTAAGCGGAAGGGCCAGTTTTGAGTTGATACAAAAATCGCTGATGGCCGGTATCCCCTTACTCGCAGCCGTAGGCGCCCCTTCCAGCCTCGCCATCCAAATGGCTACTGATGCTAATATGACTGTGTTGGGTTTTGTGAAAAATGACCGATATAATATTTATTGCCATTCGGAGCGGGTGGTGTAGAGGAGGTGGGAAATTGGAAGCGGGAAGCTTTTCCATTTAACGCGTTCTAAAGCGCGTTAGAGGGCGCTTCCCCAACCTCCCACTTCCCACTTCCAACTTTTTTCCCTACCTTTGTCCCTCATTTATTCCTTCATCAAAATATAACTTATCATGGGTCGAGGAGATCGCAGAACTAAAAAAGGAAAGATCACTAGAGGATCTCATGGCAATAGCCGTCCTAAGAAAAAGAACGAGAAGCCGAAATTAGAAATGATTGAAACTGTTAAAGAAGCTGCTAAAGCAGCTAAAAAAGCGACAGAAACTAAAGACGCATCATAGGCAGTTCTCAAAAAATCTTGAAATAGAAAATAGCGAATAATCAACTTGATTTTCGCTATTTTAAGTTTATACCAGATCATGAAAATAAGAATACGCGACAACAGCATTCGCCTACGTCTAATGCAGGCTGAAGTCAAGCAATTTGATGAAAATCAGATAGTCGAAGCACATATTCAATTTGGCCCCCCTCCTGATAATAAGCTCACTTATCGGCTCGAGAAACGTGCTGATATAACTACCATTCAAGCTACTTTTACTAATAACTGTATATCAGTAATTATACCTGAGCAAATGGGACAAGACTGGGCCAAGTCAAATCAGGTAAGCCTTTCTGCTCAACAAGATTTGGATGGAGAAAATCGATTATCCATACTTGTGGAAAAAGATTTCCAATGTCTGACAGACCGGGTCGACGAAGATGAATCCGATGCGTTTCCAAATCCCAATACGACCTGTTAATCTATCTCGATATTAGAGGACCGTCTTCCTTCAAACAGAAAGCCCGCTAACGCAGTACTCTACGTTAGCGGGCCTGACTCCCGATTCCTCACTCCTGCCCCTGATTTACTCAATAATAAGCTTCCCAGTCTTCCGCTGCCCCTTCACATGCTCAATGGCAAAAATATACATACCGGGTTGCAGATTACCTTTTCGAATTTCAAATCGATTGCTTTGAATTCCAGATTCATTTCGCACTTCTTTTCCGAGCATATCATACATTCGGAAAGTAAGTTCACCCAGCTCAGCCGGCAATTCTACAATAGCCCCTTCACTCATTGGATTAGGACTTACTTTAAGCCCTTCGAAAACATCTGCCTCATTTGTTGCCGTTCCTATATCAAGCTCGTCTTCGGTGTACATCAATACCAGTACCATCATTTCATCGTCAGAAGTAGGTCCAAAGTTAACGGGAAATGGCCCGTCATTAATCCACGAAGCTTCATGTATAAAGCCATTTCCAAAGCCCATATCAAGTGGCATCAATGGCAAATGGTATCCTATCGGAATGTGTTGGTAATCAAAAAATGGTGATGCGCAACCGGGAATTCCTCCGGGGCAGGCAGCATCGTATATTAACGCTCCTTGCTGGAAACTTTCACGTTTGTAAACTTTGTAATCCCTTCCATATTTGTGGGTATGCCCCATGATTCCCCATACGAAAATTTCACCCAGGTTATTACTCGAAACAACCTCATCGTGGGTGATTAGATTACCATTATTTGGAATTGGAATATTGCCGTTGACGATTAGTTCCGTTTTCATTTCATGTTGTGCCGTTCCAGCAGGCTGAGTATACACATTAATGTAAGCTTCTGCCTGATAAACCATCGAAGAAGAGTAGTTGATGTAATGCGAATTTAAATCGAGTATCAAATCATCATCCCACATAAAAGCAGTCGTTTCTGGTAATTCCAAATCGGTGGCTTCCTGAATGGCAGTAACCAAACCAATAGCCGAATGATCCGCATTCAATCGTAAACCATGTGGAATAGAATTAGCGGCAGCTGGAAAAGCAAAATCATAAATAATCAGGTGATGCGATGAACTTGCAATCTTCATATCAATCCGATTGATATCTTTATCAGCCTCCATATCCAACTCATACTTTTGGTAGTACTCTATTTCCGCACCTGTTTGTCCTTGTGGACGCAAGTAAAAAGGTCCCATTTTAATTTGAAAACCTTCTGATGGATCTGGTGCAGGAGGCGCCACTTCAAAACTGGCAATACCATTACCGCTGTAATATTCTTCCAGTAGATCTTCATCCACAACAGTTCCTGTCGGAGGTGCTCCATAAAGAATCCATTGGCGCACCAGCTCTTTTTCTACGTCAGTCAACTGCTCGTTTGGGTAAGGAGGCATTGCCTGTCCGGCATCGGCATGCAAAGCAATCGTTTGCTCCAGTCCATTACTTATTTTTCTGAAAAGGAAACTCTTGTCCGGTCGCCCCGGATAAATGTAAGAGTAGTTCTGACCAGCGGCATGCGTATTAGCAGGGCTTACATTGAATACATTTTGGTAAACGTCAGTTGCACGCTCAAAAGTAGTTGCGCCTTCTCCTTTCAAATCAAGACCTGCTTCCGGATCAACGGTACCGTGGCAAGTGGCAACCCCACATTTGGTTTCTAAAATTTCATAAACCGCCAGACTGGTTTGAGCAGTCAGCTGGTTCAAACAAAAAAGTAAGGCAAAAGTACTTAGTGTAGATATTCTTTTAATCATAGCTAATTGAAGGTTATATGGTGAAAGAAATAACAATTGAGATTGAGACTGTTCTAGCCTTATGACGCATGAGGCAACTATCTACCCCTATTGACCACCTTATTAATATAGTAGGTTGCTTGATCAGGCTGTCCGTTCTGAAGGGCCAACAGTCTTATTATCAGACATAGTAAAGTTATGAAATGTTAGCTTAATAGGAGAAAAACCTACGGCTTTAAGCCAAAATTAACTTGGCCGTGTCAGGAGTCAGGTACCGGGCACTCAATATTGAATCCAGTCCACCGACTCCTACCTCCTCAAATAACTCCCTGATTATTAACCACATAGATATACTTAAAGATGAAAAAACAACGTTATTTTGTAGATAGATTTAGAATTGTACAATTGTCCAAAAATCCTTATCTTTGCGCTCCAATGAGAAGAAATTTTATATTCTATATATTAATCAGTTTAGTTGTCCTCTCCGTTTCGAGCTGTAAGACTGAATTTGAGAAGATCAGAGCGGGTAATGATGCTACGCTAATCTACGAGAAAGCATTTGAATACTATGAAAAAGAAGACTACGTTAAGGCTCAAACCTTATTTGAGATCATAATCGGTAGTTTGAGAGGACAAAGTGAGGCCGAAAAGGTATATTTTTACTACGCCAACACACATTATAAGCTCAGAAAGTATATTCTGGCTTCTTATTACTATAAAAATTTCGCGACTACTTTCCCTAATAGTCAGTACCGCGAAGAAGCAGAATTTATGTCGGCTTACTCCAATTACGAGCTTTCGCCAACCTATCGCCTCGATCAAACGTACTCACTAAAAGCAGTAGATGAGTTTCAGCTTTTTGCCAACACATATCCTGGCAGCGACCGGGTACCTAAAGCGAATAAGATCATTGATGAGATTCGGGATAAAATGGAAACGAAAGCTTATTACGAAGCTGAACTATACTACGACCTTCGTCAATATCAATCTGCGACACACTGCTTTGACAATATGCTCAAAGATTATCCGGATTCAGATAATGCAGAGAAAGTACGATACATGATCGTGGTCGCCAACTTTGATTTTGCTGAAAACAGTATCTACGAAAAAAGATCTGAGCGATATCAAAACACGATCCAACGTGCGCAGGACTTTTTGTTAAAATATCCTTCCAGCTCCTACGCAAAGGAAGTCAAGTCGATAAAAAATAATTCAGAAAAAAAATTAAAAACCTACTCATAATGTCAGACATCAAATCAAAAGTACAGGGCCTAGAGGCTAACCTTCAGGCAAGAAATATTCATGCCTTTGTAAAGGACACTGAAAATATTTATGAGTCTTTGTCTATCATCTCTATTCGGGCAAAGCAGATTGCTGTTGATCTAAAAAGCGAATTGCACTCTAAGCTGGAAGAGTTTGCGGTAAGCTCTGAAACGATCGAAGAGATTCACGAAAATAAAGAACAAATTGAAATCTCTAAATTCTATGAGCGCCTGCCTAACCCGGTATTGATCGCTTCTGACGAATACTTAAGAGATGAAATCCACCACCGCTACAAAGACGAAAAGAAAACGTTTTAAGATACGTAATCGATTCACAGACAATGCAATAGCCAGGCTTTTTATAAAGGTTTGGCTATTGTTATTTTTAAGTGAGGGGACAGGGGGCAGGGGTCGGGAGTCAGTACCCGCTAACGTGTACGATCGCAGGAAACTGACTCCCGACCCCTGCCCCCCCCTGCCCCCTCAAAACAACAACCATGGCAGCAACACTAAAGGGGAAAAAAATTATACTAGGTATCGCGGGAAGCATCGCAGCTTATAAGTCTGCTTTCCTGACGCGCTTGCTCATAAAGGCCGGCGCCGAAGTTCAAATTCTAATGACCCCTTCGGCGACTCGTTTCATCTCCCCACTCACACTTTCTACCCTATCAAAAAAACCAGTCTTCACCGACGTGAGCGCTGAAGACAGTTGGAACAACCATGTAGACCTGGGTTTGTGGGCAGACATTATGTTGGTTGCGCCAACCACAGCAACTACTCTGGCGAAGATGTCACATGCCATTTGCGACAACATTATCACAGCAACTTACCTCTCTGCCAGATGTCCTGTTTTCTTTGCTCCGGCTATGGACCTCGACATGTGGCAGCATCCAGCTACACAAGATAATGTACAACGCTTACAGTCTTTTGGTAATCACCTGATTCCTGTTGGAAATGGAGAACTAGCCAGTGGATTAGTTGGAGATGGGCGAATGGCAGAACCGGAAGATATAATTTGTTTGTTCTCTGAATTTTTGCAAAAAGAGCAGAGCCTTAGCGGCAAAACGTTTTTGATCACTGCCGGGCCGACATATGAGCATTTGGATCCTGTTCGATTCATTGGCAACCACTCCTCTGGTAAAATGGGGATGGCCATCGCTGAAGAACTAGCCAATCGCGGTGCAAAGGTCAAACTGGTTTTGGGTCCCTCTAAACTAAGTACCAGTCACAGCCTCATTGAAACAATACGGGTACAATCGGCTCAGCAAATGTATGAAGCTTCTAAAAAGGCGTTTGACCACTGCGACGGAGGAGTTTTGGCAGCAGCCGTAGCCGATTACACGCCCAAAATAGTTTCAGCCAAAAAAATCAAAAAATCAGGTAATAGTCTTACCTTAGAACTGGAAAAAACAATCGACATCGCTGCATCTTTAGGTAAAGACAAACGTAAACATCAGCTACTAGTCGGATTTGCCCTTGAAACCAACAACGAAAAGGCAAATGCAGCAGGTAAACTCAAAAAGAAAAACTTTGACTTTATCGTTCTCAACTCCCTAAATGACAAAGGAGCCGGCTTTAATCACGACACCAATAAAATTTCGATCATCCGCAAAGACAATAAGATCAAAGATTTTAAGTTAAAAACAAAAAAAGCTGTAGCTATTGATATTGTTGATGAAATAGTTACGTTTTTTTGAGGACTCAGGTGTCAGAGGTCGGGAGTCAGTGCCCGCTAATGTGTACGATCGCAGGAAACTGACTCCCGCCTCCTGCCCCCCGACTCCTCTTCACATATAAAACCTGTTTGAATTATGAAAAAGTTAGTACTATCCTTAAGCCTTATTCTTTTTGTTGCCTTGAGCCTCTTTGCGCAGGAACTGGAATTCAACGTTTCTGTCAACACACCTCGCCTGCAAAAGACAGATCCTCAGGTTTTTAAGGACCTGGAAGTTGCCATAACGGATTTTATGAATACCCGTAAATGGACAGAAGATGTTTATGAGCCAGAAGAGCGTATCCAGGGTAATATCCAGATTAATATCAAGGAAGAGCTTTCGCAAAACGAGTTTAGTGCAGAGATTCAGATTCAGGCAAGCCGACCGGTTTTTGGCGGCACCTATCAATCGGTTCTGCTTTCACACGCAGATAAAAATGTCATCTTTACTTATGAGCAGTTTCAACCACTGCAATACACACAAAACTCTTTTAACGATAACTTAACTTCTATTTTGTCTTTTTATGCTTATACTATTTTAGGTATGGACTACGATTCTTTCTCTCCCTTTGGAGGTGAGAAATATTTCCAGACGGCCAATGATATTATTTCAACGGTGCCTTCCAGTGTGACCGGCAAATACAAAGGATGGAGAGCAAGCGACGGTAACAGAAACCGCTACTGGATAATCGAAAATATACTGAGCGCAAGAGCACGAAACTATCGTCAGGCTATGTATGATTACCACCGACTTGGACTGGACATGATGCATACAGATGAGGAAACTGCCAAATCTGTTTTGTTTCAGGCCATCGAACAAATCGGAGCCGTCAACAAATCTTACCCCAACGCTATGATCATTCAGATGTTTGCCAATGCAAAAGCTGCTGAAATCGTTGAAGTTTTCAAAGAAGGAAGCACTCAGCAAAAAACAAAAGTCCGGCAAATCATGTCGAAGATGGATGCAGCTAATGCCAATAAGTATAAGGCTATCGGGAGATAAAAAAGTGGGAAGTTGGAGGTGGGAAGTTTCCCCCAGACGCGGAGCTTCGCAGTCGAGTGAGCTTCCCCACCTCCAACTTTCCACTTCCAACCAAAATACAACAACTATGCAAAGAAAAAACAATCTCCTACTAGTCGTCCTCCTCCTCTCTACCGCTTTTCTACAAGCTCAAAATAAATCTAAAATCACCTGGGGCAAAGAATCAACGGAACCTGCTGGTACGGCGATTTCCAAAATTGTTTCCTGGAATAAAGATGGTTTCTTCGCGCTTCGGTTAAAACAAGCTACTGGAAACAATGCTGCAGATGGTCCTTCAAAAGTAATTTTGGAACGTTACAATAGTTCTATGAACCTGGTAAAGAGCAGGCAGTTAAGCTTGAAAATTAAAAAGAAAAAACGTCAGTTTGAAGACTTGATGGTGATTGGTGGGCAACTGTATTTCTTCACTTCATTTAACAATCAGGCGAAAAAGAAAAACTATCTGTTTGCCCAACGAATTGACTCAAAAGAGTTAAGGCCCAACAGTGATTTGAGATTCATTGCTGATATCGACACCAAAAACAAATATCAGGAAGGTGCTTTTAACTTTCACATTTCCCGGGATAGTAGCAAGGTTTTGATTTACAACCAGCTGCCTTACAAAAAAAATAATCCGGAGCGATTTGCACTGCGTGTCTTTGACAATGAGATGCAGGAACTTTGGTCAAAAGACATCAAGCTGCCTTATGATGACAATCAGTTTGCGGTGGAAGATTATCAGGTTGACAATGATGGAAATGTTTATTTACTTGGTGTACTTTATTTGGATGCTTCTCTGGTACGCCGCCGAGGTAAACCCAATTACAAATATGTCATACTGGCCTACAATAAATCAGGCGAAGAACTCACCAAATATAAGATTGATCTCGAGCAAAAATTCCTTACTGACCTTACCTTCCGTGTCGCTGATAATGGTGAATTAATTTGTTCTGGCTTTTATTCCGAAAAAGGTACCTACAGCATGAAAGGCACTTACTTTTTTAGGGTTGACCCAAAAGAAAAACGCGTCTTTAATAAAAATGCAAAAGACCTGGATTTTGATTTTCGGGCAGAATATGTTTCTGAAAAGAAAAAAGGAAAACTTAAAAATCGCGAACAAGAGGGCAAAAAATCACTTGAATTATATTCTTATTCACTTGATCACCTCATCCTTAGAAATGATGGTGGTGCACTCTTAATAGCTGAACAGTATTATGTCGAAGAACAAATCGACAATTCTTATGGCTATGGTGGATTCAATAATTACAATGGAGTTGTCCGATACGATTACTACTACAATTACAATGACATCATTATAGTCAACATAAATCCGAATGGCGAAGTCGAATGGTCTGCCCGTATTCCAAAACGCCAGGAAACAAGAAACGATGGTGGGTATTTTTCGTCTTATGCCATGTCCATCGTCCGAGATAAAATTTACTTCATTTATAACGACAATGCCAGAAATTTTGCAGTAGATAAAAAAGACAATAGATTCTACAATTATAATGGCTCTAATTCCATCATTGCGCAGACTGCCGTTTATCAAGATGGGGAAGTTAGCACCGCTCCTCTCTTTGAAAACAGTGACGCCAGAATTATCACCCGCCCTAAGGTTTGTCGACAGACGGGGAAGAAGGAGATGGTTATTTTTGGTGAACGTGGCCGGCGCAGTCGGTTTGGGAAGATATTGTTTTGAGAAGTGGTGGGAAGTTGGAAGTTGGAAGTTGGAAGTTGGAAGTGGGAAGTGGGAAGTGGGAAGTGGGAAGTTGGAAGTTGGAAGTGGGAAGTGGGAAGTGCACTCGACCGCGCTCTGAAGGACCAGAAAGCCCGAAGGACTTCCGAGCCTGTGCCGTATTGTAGAATTTCTATCTTACAACTAACTCAAGCTATACCTACACTAAAAGTTTCGGCAGACAAGCTAGGGGTAGACAAGCCAGGAAGTCTCTTTGCTTCACGATAGAGCTTTCCGGTCTATTAAGCACATTAGTGGGAAGCTTCCCACTTCCCGCTTCCCACTTCCAACCCATTCTAATTTTCATTTTACTTTTCATTTTAATTCCCCCACTCCTCCCTATCTTACGCACATGATCAACATAGCCATCTTCGCCTCAGGCACAGGAAGTAATGCCCAAAAAATCATCGAACACTTTGCCGGTCACGATACTATTCGTGTAGCATTGGTCGTTTCTAATAAGTCTACTGCAAAAGTTTTGACGATGGCAGCGGGCTATAATATTCCCACCCTGCGGCTGAAAAAGACCGTTTTCACAGAAAGTGAAGAAATATTAGAAATTTTTGACAGATATTCCATCAATTTCATAGCATTGGCGGGCTTTTTGTTGTTAATACCTCCATACCTGGTAAGGAATTATCAGGGTCACATCTTGAACATCCATCCGTCTTTACTTCCAGAATTTGGAGGCAAGGGAATGTACGGTATTAAAGTACATCAGGCTGTCAAAGCTGCAGGAAAGCGGGAAACCGGGATGACCATCCATTTTGTTAATGAACATTACGACAAGGGAGATATACTATTTCAGGCTAAATGTGCCCTTTCTCCGGAAGATTCTGCGGAAGAAATTGCTGCAAAAGTGTTGAAACTGGAACATGCGCATTATCCTGTTGTTATGGAGAAGCTGTTGAGGGGTCAGGTAGGAGGAGTTGGGAGTCAGACCCGCTAACGTGTATACGATCGTAGGAAACTGACTCCCGACTCCTCCTACCTGAATCCTCAAATCAAAGCAATTTTCCTGCAATGAAACGCATCTAATATGCTCAAAATCAGTATAAAGCTGGTTGAGGGGACAGCAATCAGAGGTCGGGAGTCAGCCCCTTGATGTGTAGATGATCGAAGGAAACTGACACCCGACCCCCGACTTCTGAATCCTTCTAAAAAAATAATATCATGAAATATTCACTAAGTCTATTCATCTGCCTCTTTGCTTTGACGTTAAACGCGCAGAAGCTTAGCTGGAAAAAGCACAGCAAAATGGCTGACAAGCTTTTTGAGCAAGGAAAATACGATGCCGCTGCTGAGCATTATGAAGCGGCCTGGAAAATAAAACCTGCTAAGAAGGATTTGATTTATAAAGCGGGTGACTGCTACTATGAACTCAAAGATTTTCGAAAGGCAGCTGACACTTACAAACGCATTAAAAATGAAAGTGGTAATGTTGGTTTGGCTGGTTTGAAATATGCCCGTGCCTTAAAACAGGACGGCCAGTACGAGTTAGCAAAAAAGGAATTACTTTCTTACAACAAAGCATACAAAGGCGATGACAAGAGCGTTGTTTCCAAACTGGTCTTTAATGAACTGGCAGGCTGCGACCTGGGCCTTTCCAGCGAAGGCGAAGCAAACAAATCTATTGTTCTCGAGCATCTTAGCGAAAGCATCAACACACTGGAAAATGAATTTGCTCCAATTCCTTTCTCGGATGACATTCTTTATTTTACATCCACGATGGCTGGTGATGCAAAGATGTATCGCTCACAACGACAGTCTGGCGTATGGACACAGGCGGTGGTTCCGGATTTACCGACCATTACAAGTGGGCAGATTTGTCACGGTTCTTTTTCACCAGACCATCAACGTTTTTACTTTACCATTTGTCAAACCAATGGCACCTGGAAAGGCAACAAAACCAATTGCGATATTTTCGTAACACGGGTAGAAAGCGGTGGCTGGTCTAATCCAGAAAAGCTGAGAGACTATATCAAAATGGAAGGCCATACTGCAACACATCCGTTTGTGGTTCACACAGATTCTGAGGAAATTATTTATTTCTCTTCTGATCGTGAAGGAGGTTTTGGCGGCCTGGATATTTGGTATACCAAAAGACAACTTGCCTCTGATGATGTTGATTTTACCTTGCCGAAAAATGCAGGCCCCAGGGTTAATACATTGGGAGATGAAATCACCCCCTATTATAATGTACAAACGGAGATGCTTTATTTCAGTTCGAATGGTCATGTGACCCTGGGTGGTTTTGATATTTTTAAAGCTAAAAGTTTGGGCAACCGTTTTGATAAACCTGAAAATATTGGCTTGCCGCTAAATTCCTGCAACGACGACTACCACTACATTGAGGAGAAAAATGGATCAGGTGGTTTTTTAGTTTCTAATCGTTTGTTTGGTTTGGAAAAAATCAATACCATTGAAAATGACATTTTTATTTTTTCTACGCCGAGTTCTCAAATCATAGCTACAGGAAATATTGTAAGTAAGGACAATGAAAAAATGACTGACGTGAATGTCAGCCTATATGAAGTGAAAAATTCAACAAAGAATCGTTTGCTCACTTCACGTCTTGTACCAAATGGAACCTACCAGTTTGTCTTGCTACCGAATACAGAATATCGGTTAACCGTTACAAAAGAAGGTTTCAGATCAGAGGAAAGGCGTTTCAGTACTTTCGGCGATGAAGAGAAAAATAATTATAAGATGAATTTCAAGCTTTCTGAAATAGGCTCCAATAGTACAGCAGGAAGTAGTCCTCCGGTTTTCACAGACCCTACTGCTGACCGGACAAACACTACAAGTCCTTCTACAAAAAGCAATCAAAATACAGGCACTACTTATACCGACAACCGTAAAACACCAACGGTAATCATTGACACAAGACCTACACCACCGCCCCCCGTGGTTTATAAACCGAAAAAGCAATCAACTGATAATTCTACTTCTAATGCCACACCAACCCACAGTGGCACTTACTACAAAGTTCAGTTAACGGTAGTACTAAAATTCAATCCCGCTCAGTCCATGTTTAGAGAAGTCAAAACGATGGGGCGCCTGGATACGGAGTATATGCCTGAAAAAGACTGGTACCGGGTATTGGTGGGCGATTTTTTCAGTTTGAAGGAGGCTCGGAGTGGGATGCTCCAAGCCCAACAATATGGCTTTTTTGATGCCTTTCTGGTGAAGTACCGGGATGGGCGACGGGTTACACCGTAGAGGGACTTGGCTTCGGCTACGTTCAGCCGGCGTTTCTAGATTTCATCCACTTGATAGTTATATGAATGGAAACCCAACCTGGACTTACATTATAAAGTAAAAAACGAGTGCAGCGCCGGCTGAGCATAGCCGAAGCCAAGCATGCTAATGCACTCCCCCAAAGCGCTCATTAAACCCAGCCACACCTTGCAGGCCTCCGGTATGTACTGCCACGATGGTACTTCCCTTTTCAAAAAACCCTTTCTTTAATAAATCAAAAATACCGTAAAACATTTTTCCTGTATAGATGGGATCCAATGGAATGCCTGTAGTTGATTTAAACTGGTTGATGAATTCAATCAGTTCAGGTTTGAATTTGGCGTAACCGCCGAAGTGATAGTCTGTTATTAATTGCCAGTTGTTATAGGTTTTGGCTTCGCAGGTTTCTAATAGTTTTTGAATATCTGTTTTCAGAAAATCGCCTTTTAATGCGGAGAAAACCAGGGCGTTTGAATCGTTGTTTAATGCGGAGATAATTCCACTTGCGGTGCCGCCGGTTCCGCTGGATGTGCACCAGTAGTCGATTTTGGTGTGGGTGGGTATTTGTTGTTGGACTTCTGTTACGATGCGTTTACAACCCTTTAGTCCGAGGCAATTGGTGCCGCCTTCCGGCAAAATGTAACAGCTGCTTAAGTCAATGTCTTGGGGAATTGTTTTTTCGCGATAAGCACTTCGGGAAAGGAAGTGTAATTTCATCCCGCATTTACTGGCAAAACGCAATGTAGATCCATATTCTTTTGGGGCTTCTCCTCTGATGATTCCTATTGTTTTCAAACCAAATTGACGACCTGCAGCCGCTACTGCATAAATGTGATTGGAGTAAGCACCACCAAAGGTTAATATAGCCGGCTTTTCTAATCGAATGGCTTCTCGCAAATTATAATTGAGTTTTCTCCACTTATTTCCCGAAAGGTGTGCATCAATTAAGTCATCTCTTTTTACATACATCGATACTCCGTGCTGGCTTAATTCATTAAAAATCAATAACTCAAGCGGACTCATTTTGCTGTCAAATTCCTGTATTAATTTATTTAAGTCTGGCATCGTTCTTGATATATATAGATTAATAACATATTAAAAGGTACTTTAACTACTTTTTTTCGTAACATTTGCCCCTTGCATTATCGTTAGAAGGAATAATATCTCCCTCAAAATAAGTGATGGTGTAAAACCAAAAATTACGATTTAAGAAGAAGGACTAAGAGTACTTGAGCTTAAACACATTTTTGAAACACTAAGCAATGAACAAAAATAACCCGTTGTAGCATTGCTAAAATTGAACACGAATGAAAAAAAGTAAGCTAAAATTAAAGGATATCCGGGTAAAAAGTTTGGTAACATCTTCATCTATCAGCAAATCTAAGAAATTGAGAGGTAATGATGGAGGTTATACCTGGGTAGGCTAATAATCTTTCTCATAAAACTAGTCTTTACGTAAAGACAGTTCACACACTATGTAGATTTAACATGATTAAATCACACCCCCTGAAAATAAGGACTTATCTTAACTGGTAAGTCCTTTTTGTTTTATATGCTTACCTTTAATCAACAAGATTATTACCCCTTACCACAGTGCGATTGATCCACGTCAAAAACATCTGACGCGCATCGTTGACCACATTGGTATTCATCTACTCATTGCGGGTACGCATACGCCCTTCATTCTGATCTTTTTGCCCAATACTTTTGGTTCTATATTTTTGGCTGCCCTATGGCTGATTGCTATAGCGGGAATGATTTTTAAAATCTTCTTTGTTAGAAAGTATGAATTGTTTTCGGTGCTGCTTTGTGTGGCGATGGGTTGGTCCGGTGCGTTTACGATTCCGTTTATGTTGGACCAAATGCCTTCCAACGTACTTTTCTGGTTGGTGATGGGTAGAGCTTCCTATATGATTGGTGTGGTGTTTTATGCCTGGGAGCGCATTCCTCATAAGCATTCGATCTGGCACTTGTTTGTGATTGGTGGGTCGGCGGGGCACTATTTGGCTTTGCTGAGTTATTTTGAGCTTTGACGGTCAAGTGAAATTGGATGTTGGATGTTCTCTTACGAGCGCTTCGCGCCGTAAAGGATGTTGGTTCTCTTCTGACGGTGAACTCCGTCTACAATTTGCCGGGCTCCGTATTAGACGAGAACCAACATCCGTCACGCTAGTCTTTGGCTGGTCGTGACTAATATTCAACATCTAACATCCATCCCAACATCTACCTTAAAAATAATAATTCACACCAACCAAAGCAGCCACATGCGACAAGTTAGTAGCTTGTGCTGATTCTTCTTCCACTTCATCATCATTTTCATAAACTGGCGTCACGCCCTTCGAGTAAGTGGGTGCCACATACAAATGCAATTGATCGGTCAGGGCCAAATCAAATTCCAATCCGGCGGTAAGACTAAGCGACAGATTGTTGATATCATCCAGATACCTACCCCCTTTTAGTGTAGTATTTTGATGCTTCACCTCCGCCAAATCCGGCAAGGCATAAGCGGCAGTTGGAGCGATTACTTTCATGTCTTTATTGGTCAGAATATTGGCAGTGGCTCCGGCAGTCAGATGTAGTTTCAAACGACCATTTCCAATTTTGTAACGCGCAGCAACCGGTATCTGAATCATTTCAAGGGTCTGCTCAGACTTTAGATTTAATGGCATCGCCTGCCCTTCTGCCAAACTTGGTACAGCACCATGCGACAACAAAACATCAACTGGCATCTGACCATAAGAAGTAGTCAAGTCTGCTGTGTAAGTTCCTTCATACGCACCATTCGAATTTAAATTGACCGCATCAGAATCGAAGGCAAAACCAAGTTGGTGTTCTGACTGCTGCTTAACTTTATTGTAAGCAATACCCGTTTCAACAGACCATTTATCACTTAACTGATAACCAATTTTTATTCCTGCCTGATAAGTGGATGATGCGAATCGTTGGTTGTCTACTAAATCTTTCAGGTCGGCATTACCCGTTTCATTGATAATAGTATTGGTCAAAGCACTCATATAAGTGCCGGCATAGATTCTTTTTTTATCCACTCTGGCTTTTAAAGGCTCTACCTCTTTGTATTCACTATCTGAGTTCAATCTAATCGCAACGTCATCTAATGCTTTCATTTCTTTTGAATTTACATGAAACGGGGCTATTGACTGTTTTACCCATTCTGTTGGCTGATAGGTAGTAGGGTTGGTTTGGTCAGTTATAGCAGCTGCCCCGATTTTTGAAGTTGCGACTATGGATTGATAATGACTTTCGTCAAAAAGGGTGTTTGTTGTTATTTCCGTAGGGATTAGCGAGGTATTATTAATCTTCTTGCTTGTATTTTTTTGATTTGCAGTTGATACCAACTGATCAGAAGTTGATTCCGCTAAAGGAATACTTGCTATGCTATTTTGAAAAGCTGCTGATTGACTAGTGTTTTGATGATCGTCAATTTGTTCAATTAGAGTTGTCTGTGCACCGAGTTGATTTTGCAGGCCATCCATATGTTGCTGTTGCCAAAGGGTTTGATAAAACACGGTGATGAATAAGACTGCTGCTGCTACGGACAACCATGGTTTGTTATCGCCCCACTTCTTCCCACGGATTTGGCGGACGGCAATACCCGTCTCTACGTTATCCCATACCGATTCAGAAGGCATGTCCCAACCATCAGATGCTAGATCTGCGAGCAGATCATCCTGAAGCCCCTTTTGGAAGAAGCTTTCTAAACTGTCTGAATTGAATTTATTACTCATCTTTAATCTTCGATTTATAAATTAATGGACCATTACCTGTTCCAGTTTTTTTCTAAGGGCAGCTTTTGCTTTAGACAACTGAGATTTTGACGTATTGATGCTTATGTTGAGTTGGTCTGCAATTTCCTGGTGTGTATAACCATCTATCACGTAGAGGTTAAAAATCATGTTGTAGCCGGGAGGTAAGGCCTGTATCATCTCTGTGAGCGTCTTGGCTCCTATCCTGCTGTAGATTTGTTCAGTAGCCTCTTTGAGGTTAATGATCTGATCTACTTCTATCCTGTTGGGGATGCGTTTATTCTTTCGGATGTGCTGCAGGGCTGTGTTCACCATTACTTTTCGAATCCAGCCTCCCAGTGCACCCTTTCCTGAGTATTGATGCAAATCTGAAAAAACCTTGATAAAGCCGTCTTGTAAGATATCTTCTGCGTCTGGTCTGCCATTGGAGTAGCGGAGGCACAGTCGGAACATCTGTACCTTATATTGCTCGTACAAGGTCTTCTGACTTTGTCGGTCTCCAGCTAAACATCCTTGTAGTATTTGAGCTTCAGACATCTTTGTTATTTACGTCGATTGGTGTAAGTAATTGATTAAAATAATGATAGGTTTTGAGTCGGTTATTTTTTATCAGACAAGGCGCAAAAAACGGAGCTACCCCTTAGGGTAGTGAGTATTTTTGTAACGAAGTCTGATGAAAAAAGAAGTACTCATAACTTATTAATTATTTTGATCAGTTACTTAAGTTCACCACTGTAAGACGCTTTTACCAGGTGTTTTCGTTTGTTTCGTTGTTATTCTTTTCTGGATGGTGCGGATTCTGTCGGGAAGGTTGCTTTGTTGGGGGATGTTTTTTAGCGTAAGGCTATAAACGGCAAGTTTATCCGGATGACTCGGGACAATTTGTTGTGCTTCGTAAAGGTGCTATATACATTTAGCTTCCCCATACATAGTGCTATTTTACCCTCAAATGCTGTTTTGAAATACATAGATTTTAGAGGGAAATAACCATGTGTTTCAAAAATACGTTAAAGGTGCATCGCGTATGCCTACTATGAAGGGCACAAGTTTGGGTTGGCTAAAAAGCCACAAAAAAATCCCGAACGCTGTTTTCCAGGATTCGGGATTTTTTTGCAAAAGCAACGTAATTAAGTACTTAACACGGTGTATTAAGGCTTCAGAATAATCAGACGTTTGGTTGTAATCGTTTTACCACGATCATCTTCCAGGCTATAAAGATAAGTACCTTTTCTAAAGTCAGACAGATCAACTCTGATGGCGCGGTGGTTATTTATGATCGAGTACTTATTATTCCAAACCTCTACCCCCAAAATATTGTAAACCTTAAGCTTGTAATTTCCTTTTTTCAAATTAAGAAATTCGAAACGAACTTCAGTGATAGCAGGATTAGGTGAAGCAAAGATATCTGACTTACCAGTATTTAGATAGTTAACACTGGAGACAAAGTCGTTGGATTTAAACGTTACAACTCTCGGTTCTTCTGTTTCATTATCAACCGTAACCACAGCAATAGGTTCTTTAGCATCATTGCTGAAAAAGTTGTAGGTAATGGTGGTATCGATTCCAAGAAAATCTAACCCGACAATATCTGTAATATCTATCCATTCTGAGAAAGGGCCGATACCGACCAATACATCCATACGAGTTTCACGCTCTTCGGTACGCTTCTCACGAAGTACGTCATAGGTTCCACCAGGAATTGAAAGTGTACCCCAGGCATCTACCACATCCAATCGCTCAGCTGCAATTCTAAATCGAATTGAGTCAGGTGAGACAGGAAAACTATCCGTTACTTCAGGAGGTAAAACACTTGCATCAAAGGCAACCACCACATCAGTATCGGCGGTGTTAACATCAAAAAAGTTCATTGGTGCTCTACGATCCGGCACTGGTGGATTAAAGCGAGCAACCAGATTCAAACCAAAGTTTGCCGGATCAGGTCCAACGTAACCCAAGTTCTCATCAACACTTGACGTAATATTGTGATATATTTCACCAGCATCTACATTAGTAACGGTGGTAAACATTAGTTCAGCATTTAAAAATTCACTGAAGAATTCGCCCTCAGTAGCGTCTCGAACCAATACTTCCTGAACAATACCAGACAGATTCGTAAAATTCCATTCCTGATCACCTCCTGGCCCTAATATATCAACGGAGGGCATAGCGTCCACAGCTGTACGGAGCGTATCTCCCACTGCTGGAAAACTGGCATTGGTTATCGTTATTTGCCCATTGAGCTGGGAAAAAACGAGCAGGAAAAGGAATAATTGTAATTTTTTTATCATAACTAACAAGTATTAGTAGTCCAAATTAGATGTTTTTGAGGTTGGGTAAAATCGCTTAATACAGCTCAAAATACAACATTTTAGGCATAGATGAGGGCATAACAGTTTTATTAACCTGAATTTAAGTAAATGATCAAGATATTCCCTGTAAATCTACCAGCTTTTTATAAGCCCCTCCCGCTCTTAGCAGCTCAAGATGTGTACCACGTTCCAGGATTTGTCCCTCCTGCATCACAATGATGTCATCCGCATGCTGAATAGTCGACAAACGGTGGGCAATCACGATAGAGGTCCGATTAGCCATTAGTTTAGACAAGGCTTCCTGCACTAACCGCTCAGACTCAGAATCAAGCGAAGACGTTGCTTCATCCAGAATTAAAATGGGTGGATTTTTCAATACCGCCCGGGCTATCGTGATGCGTTGTCGCTGACCACCACTCAATTTATCTCCACGATCGCCTATATTGGTTTGGTAACCATTCTCCATCTCAACAATAAAATCATGCGCATTGGCAATGCGGGCTGCATTGATTATGGCTGCCTCATCTATCCCTTTTTTACCAAAAGCAATATTGTTGTAGATCGTATCATTAAATAAAATCGGCTCCTGAGAAACGATGCCAAACAAGGCACGCAAACTTTCCAAGGTATACGCGCGAATATCTTTCCCATCAATCAACAACTGCCCTTTGGTCACCTCAAAAAGACGTGGCAACAAATCAGCTAAAGTTGTTTTACCTGATCCCGAGGGACCTACCAGGGCCACCACTTTCCCTTTTGGAATATGGAGTTGAATATTTTTCAAAACATTGAGGTGGCCATTGTCATAAATGAAAGAGACATTCCGATATTCGATTTCCTTTTCAAAGGATTTTATTGAAAGGGCATCGGGAAGATCTGCAATTTTAATACTGGCGTTTTGTATCCCATCAATCCGGTCAACAGCAGCTAGTCCTTTTTGGATATTATAAAACGCATTGGAGAAAGATTTGGCAGGTGTGATGATATTAAAAAAGGCAAAAATAAACGCGAAGAAATTCTCTGCTTCCATCTCACCTCCAAAGACCAGGCGGGAACCATACCACAGCAATACCGCCACCACTGCAATTCCTAAAAACTCGGAAAGCGGTGAAGACAAATCCCTACGACGTAGTAACTGTGTTAGCGTATTGCGATAACTGTTGTTTTCTCTTTCAAATTTATCTTCCTGATAGCCTTCTGCCGTAAAGCCTTTTATGATGCGTAGCCCGGATAAACCTTCTTCTATAATCGAAACCAGATTGCCCAATTTCTCCTGCGCTACCGATGATTTTTTCCGCAAGGTTTTACCAATCCCCCCAATGATCAGGGCTGTAAAAAGAAATAGAATAAAAACAAAAATCGTCAGTGCCGGACTGATATACAGCATCACCAACAGACAACCGAAGATGATCAACGGTTCCCGAAATATTACTTCCAATACGTTGAGGATACTCCACTCTACTTCCTGTACATCCGCTGTAATTCGCGACATGAGATCGCCCTTTCTTTCATCTGAAAAATAGGACAAAGGCAGGTGCATCATTCTTGAAAAAAGCTGTTGTCGGATATCACGTACTATGCCGTTGCGAACCGGCGCCATAAAAAACAGCGAGAGGTAACGAAACAGATTTTTGAAAAAGAAAATCACAACGATGAGCAGACAGATACATGCCAAAGCGTATTCTTTTCCCTCCGTTTCAATGAGCTGAAAGAAGGCATATTTTCCATAATCGACCAGGCTGCTAATGTTCCAGGCCCATTCCGGAGCAGCTGAAAATTTGGGTGTGCGATCAAATAAAATTTCGAGAAAAGGAATAATGGCGGGAATACTGACGATGGTAAAAACAGCCATCAGAATATTGGCCACTATATTCCCCAGGACAAGCGGTTTATAGGGTTTGATGTATTCTAATAATCGCTTGATGTTGTTCATCTTAAAAGATTTAAGACGGAAGACCGAAGACAGAAGACCGAAGTTCCCTTCTAACGTAATCTTCAAATTGCGGAGCTACGTTAGAAGAGAACTTCGGTCTTCCCTCTCCCATCTTCGGTCTTTTCTATGACTATTTCTTAGGAGGCACCAAGTCAAAAGTATCTATAAATCCAGTATGAAATTTACCAGAGCGGAAATCTTCATTCTTCATTAGTTGCTGATGAAATGGTATCGTTGTTTTAACGCCTTCAATGATAAATTCGTCCAGCGCACGTTCCATTTTTTTGATGCATTCTTCCCGCGTTTGAGCGCGACAGATGAGTTTGGCAATCATAGAATCGTAATGTGGCGGAATGGTGTATCCTGCGTAAACGTGTGTGTCAACCCGTACACCATGACCTTTTGCACTGTGAAAGGAAGTGATTTTTCCGGGGCTAGGTCTGAAGTTATTGAACGGATCTTCTGCGTTAATTCTACATTCGATGGCATGCATTTGTGGTTCGTAATTTTTACCAGAGATGGCGATACCTGCAGCAATTTTAATTTGCTCTTTTATAAGGTCGTGGTCGATTACTTCCTCCGTCACGGTGTGTTCTACCTGAATACGGGTATTCATTTCCATGAAATAGAAGTTGCGATCTTTGTCTACTAAAAACTCTACCGTTCCAACGCCTTCATATTTGATGGCTTTACCAGCTTTGATAGCTGCAGTACCCATTTTTTTACGCAAAGCTTTGGTCATAAAAGGGGACGGAGATTCTTCCACTAATTTTTGGTGCCGACGTTGAATGGAACATTCTCTTTCAGACAAATGGCAAACATTTCCCTGGCTGTCGCCTGCGATTTGAATTTCTATGTGCCGGGGCTCCACTACAAATTTTTCGATGTAAATACCATCGTTTGCGAAAGCGGCTTTAGCTTCCTGACGCGCACTGTTCCAGGCATCTTCCACCTCATCTGCCGCCCATACCAGACGCATACCACGTCCACCACCACCAGCCGTTGCTTTGAGAATAACGGGATACCCGATACCATCTGCCAGTTTGATGGCCTGTTTCACATCTTTTATCAATCCATCAGAACCCGGTACAACGGGTACACCCGCTTTGATCATGGTGTCTTTGGCAGTAATCTTATCCCCCATCTTTCTGATTTGATCAGGACTTGGGCCAATAAATTTGATGCCATATTCTGCACATACTTCAGCGAAGTCTGCGTTTTCCGAAAGGAAACCATAACCCGGATGAATGGCATCAGAGTTAGTAATTTCAACGGCAGCCATGATTTTGGGAATACTCAAATAAGATTCAGAGGAAGAAGGTGGTCCTATGCAAACCGCTTCATCTGCAAAACGAACATGAAGACTTTCACGATCAGCAGTTGAATAAACGGCTACTGTTTGTATCCCCATTTCCTTACAGGTACGTATAATGCGTAAAGCTATTTCACCACGGTTGGCAATTAATATCTTCTTAAACATAGTAAGATTGTTTGGTTTTGAGCCTGTCTGCTAAACAATTACAGTCAGGTATTGGAATAATGAATTCTGAGTGCACTTTCATCAAGCATCTTTGCCAGAAAATTCGAACCGTTACTTCCAATCTTTCCGATAAATTTCAGATTTGTTTTTTCATCTGTGCTTGGTCGTATTGGAGCAAAAACGAATAATTGGAATCGCAACTTTTTTTAAGTCGATTCCAACATCAAAAGGCTTGTGTGATACTCAATGAAGTAGGATTGATTACCCGTTAGGATCTACCAAAAATAATGGTTGATCATATTCTACAGGTGATGCATCGTCTACCAATATTTTTACAATTTTACCACTAACTTCAGATTCAATTTCGTTAAACAATTTCATTGCTTCCACGACACATACGACCGAACCTTTTTGAATGGTGTCACCAGGAACAACGTAAGGATCTTTGTCCGGAGAGGAAGCTCTGTAGAATGTTCCTACAATTGGAGACCTCACTTCAACAAAGTTACTACCTTCAGCAGGAGCAGCAGCTTCTGCCTTAGCATTTCCATCAGAGGCCGCTGCTTCCGTTTTAGGGGCAGGTGCAGCTACTGGTGGGGGCGCCATTTGTTGCATCGGCACCTGATGTGTGGTAGCAACAGGAACGATCGATTGAGTGTGTGTATTCGTTGATTGATTTTTAAGTAAACGACCATATTTTTTAGTACGGATAGAGATTTTAAAATCTGCTTTTTCCATTTTAAATTCAGTCAGGTTCGACTTATTAATCAGTTTTATTAGTTCTTGAACTTCTTTAAAATTCATAGTAAATTATTTTTTTACGCGTTCTACGTAATTACTTGTAGCTGTTTCTATTTTTATAAAATCACCTTCGTTGATAAACAAAGGAACTTGTACTTCTGCACCAGTTTCCAGTTTGGCAGGTTTTTTTGCGTTGGTAGCGGTATCCCCTTTTAAACCTGGCTCAGTGTACGTTACTTTTAGTTCCATATATTGAGGTAGTTCGACCGTCAGTGGTATATCTTTTTGAGAGTCAAATAAAATATCCACTTCAGACCCTTCTTTTATCAATTCTGGTTTTTCCAGAAGTTTAGGGTCAATCATTGTCTGTTCATAACTTTCAATATTCATAAAATGATACCCCATATCATCTTTGTAAAGGAATTGAAATTTTCGTCTTTCAACTCTAACGACATCAATTTTATGACTAGACGGCCATGTGTTGTCTACCACCTTACCACTAGTCATACTTTTGAGCTTGCATCTTACGAATGCAGGTCCCTTACCTGGCTTTACGTGAAGGAATTCCACAACAGACCAAACATCGTTGTTGTAATTCAGGCACAGACCATTCTTTATTTCTGAAGTATTCGCCATTTTAAAAAGCTAAATTAAGTTGTGAATTAAAAAGTCCAGCAAAGGTATTAAAAACTTAACGATATTTAGAGTAGCCTGAGCCGGAAAGCAAGCTACCTGGTTAATTAAAATAAAAATCAAAATGAAAGTGCTAACGACACTTACCCCTCAGTAGGAGCACCTTAGAAGGTTTTTCATTTTTATTTAAATTGTAACTATTCAGCCTGCTTTGATCTGGGGGCTCCTGCGAACTGCGGGCATTTGAACTTGCACTTGATACTTGCACTTGAATTTTAAAAAGTGCAAGTTCAAGTGTCAAGTGCAAACTCAAA
>Ga0114957_1001250_pt1 | contig 28678 bp, 20 predicted proteins | sample BantaG_FD_87175 | JGI IMG/M metagenome (GOLD analysis project Ga0114957, IMG submission 87175) | Marine algal microbial communities from Bantry Bay, Ireland - BantryBay_4 metaG | ecosystem: Host-associated > Algae > Red algae > Unclassified | place: Bantry Bay, Ireland | collected 2014-11-21
AACCGTTCTCATCAGCTACTTGCTTGATTGCATCTTCAATGCTCAATCTAATAGGTGCTAATAGAGTCTCACTTTTGTCGAGAATTTTCTGCTGGCTTGTTTGTTCAAATTGAAGAATCTGTGCTTCTTCATCTTTCAGCTTTTGCGCCTCTTGCTCCAACTCAATTGGTGAGTAGCTGTCTCTATTTTGCTCGACAGCAGCATACTTTGTCTGAAGTGCTTGTATCATTTCTTGACCCTTCTTTTGCAGCTGACTCTGAAATGCTTCGATGTTAGAGTTCGCTTCCTTCACTTCTGGGAGTTCATTGATGAGCTCTTGCGAATTGATGTAGGCAAACTTCTGAGCAGTAAGAGATGTTGCTGTAGCCAAAAAGAGGCTAAGAATCAACAGTAAATTTGTAGGTTTCATAATCCTTAAATAATTATTGTAAATATTTTCAGAGGTGTGTTATCGTCTCAGCTCTCATTAGAGCTTCCTTCTAATATCTTCTGTTTTATCAAATTCGTCAGTTGCAAATAAGAGACCAGCTGCACCGCCTTTGTCAAAGATTAGGTCGTAACCTCTCTCTTTAGCGTATGTATCAATCGCTGCAAATACCTTATCCTGAATTGGTCTGACAAGTTCTTGTCGCTTTCTGAAGAGGTCACCTTCTGCACCAAATCTTTGCTTTTGCTTTTCTCTCACAGCTTTTTCATACTCCATGATTTCATCTTCTCTTTGCTTACGAGCATCGTCACTCAGGAGGACTTGCTCTGCTTGGTACTTATTGTACATACTTTTGATCTGATCATAGTCTTTAGCGATATCTTGTCTCCACTGAGCTGAGATATCATCAATATCGCTTTGAGCAGTTGTATATTCAGTCATTCCTTCTAAGAGGCTATTGACATCTACGATTGCTATTCTCTGAGCATAAGATGTTGTAGCAATCAATGCTGCTATACCGAGTGTTATGAGTAATTTTTTCATAGTGTTAGTTTTTAAAAAGTGGTGTAAAAATAGAACTTCTAATCACAAAATCTAGATTCATTTGATATCAGTACAGTTTTGGATGACTTTTCATTAGCTCTTCTACTCTGTTTAACGGCAATTTAACCCCATGGAGTCAGTCTTAACAACACATTTAGTTTCTATAATCAAATAATTCTATTTATTGGCAATCATCTCGAGTCTGTCGTAAAACTCTTCGCCATATTTGCGAGTAATCGCCTCACGGGCAAATTCAAAGACCTTTGTTTTAGACTTTTCACCATGACTAATTGCCGGATTGCAAATCTCCCAATGGTCATATCTCATCAAACTAAAACCAGTTTGAGGATTTTTTTCAATCCTTATCGGATAGAGATGACAACTCATTGGCTTCTTCCATTCAGACCTTCCCTTTGCTTCTAACATTTCAAAAGCACACATTGCAATATCACCTTGCTTGACAAGGTAGACACAAGATTTATCTTGAGAGAGTGGTGTCCCTTTTTGCTTCATGTCAGGATAATAAGTCGCATGACCTTCTGTCTCAATGATGGACTTAGCTTCTGGGTTAATCATTGGTAATACCTCTGGTAAGAGTGATTCGATGATATCAACTTCATCAGGATCAAGAGGTGCTCCGAAGTCACCTTCCCAACAACATGCACCTTTACATGCCGTGAGATTACAGGCAAAACATTGGCTTGTAATTTGGTCTTCAATAAGGACTTCGTCAATTAATATCAAGTGAGTATTCTGCTAGAAGATTAAACAATATTGAGAGAAGTAAGATTATCTATCAATTTTCACAAATATAGGGTTTAAAATTTTTGTTAGAGACTATGCAGACAACCTCAAGGTGTCGTATATTGCGAACAATATTGACGTATCCGAATTTTACCTTAAAAAATTACAAACATTCATGGATTTACTAAAAAAGAAATTTGAAGAGAAAGCAACTGCATTAAAAGCAGAAATGAGAGCTTTTAGTAAAGAAAACGCCAATGTTATCGTCGATCAAGTCAAAGTCTCTCAAGTCTTTGGAGGTATGAGAGGTGTGAAAAGTATGATCTGGGAAGCATCGCAATTAGATGCACAAGAGGGAATTAGATTTAGAGGATACTCAATACCAGAACTGAAAGAAATACTACCGACAGCATCAGGAGGTAAGGAACCTCTACCTGAAGGATTATTTTGGTTGATGCTGGTCGATGAAGTGCCTACTCAAGAACAAGTCAACTGGCTTTCTGACGAATGGGAAAAAAGAGCAAAAGTATCAGACTCCGTCTATAAAGTATTAGATACGCTTCCAGCAGATACACATCCAATGACACAATTTGTACTTGCTATCACTGCAATGCAAGGAGATAGCATCTTCGCTCAACAATATAGTGAAGGCATGTCTAAGCATGACTATTGGGATGCTACATATGAGGATGCCATGAACCTGATCGCTAAACTTCCACATATCGCAGCATACATCTACCGAAGAACATATCACAACGGTGATCATATCGACGCTGATAATTCTCTTGATTGGGCAGCAAATTTTGCCCATATGCTAGGTCACAATCACGCTGACTTCAAAAGCTTAATGAGACTCTACCTCACAATCCATGCAGATCATGAAGGTGGAAATGCATCAGCTCATACAGTGCACCTTGTCAATAGTACATTGAGTGATGTCTACCTAAGTTTTGCAGCAGGGATGGCCTCTCTCGCTGGTCCTCTCCATGGACTTGCTAATCAAGAGGTGATTAAGTGGATTTTCAATATGACTGAAAAGCTGGGTACAACACAGCCGACGAAAGAACAAATCGCAAGTTATGTTCAAGAAACACTTGATAATGGTCAGGTAATACCTGGTTATGGTCACGCTGTACTCAGACAACCTGACCCAAGATTTACAGCTCAGAAGATCTTTGCTGAAGATTACATTCAAGATGATGACTATGTCAATATCGTTTGGAATCTCTTCGATGTTGTCCCAGGAATCTTAGATAGTTTAGGTAAAGTGAAAAATCCATGGCCTAATGTTGATGCTCACTCTGGAGCACTCCTTGTACATTATGGACTCAATGAATATGCCTTTTATACAGTACTCTTTGGAGTATCGAGAGCATTAGGGGTACTTGCTAATAGCTGCTGGTCTAGAGCACTAGGATTTCCACTAGAGAGACCTAAGTCGCATACATTTGAAAAAATGAAAGAAATTGTAAAATCTGCTTCATAACAAAACCTAACTAAGAGAGATACTATGAATATTCCAGCTAATCTAAAGTATACTAAAGAGCACGAATGGGTGCTGATAAATGATGATAATACGGCAATAATAGGTATTACTGATTTTGCTCAAGGCGAACTTGGAGAAATCGTCTATGTTGAAATAGAGACTATTGGAGATGAAATTGAAAAAGATGAAGTCTTTGGCACTGTTGAAGCTGTCAAAACAACATCAGATCTCTACATGCCAGTCAGCGGTAAAGTCTTAGAGTTCAATCCAAAATTGGATGAAAACGAAGATGATGAACCAGGTCTTATCAATACCGATGCCTATGGTGATGGTTGGTTAATCAAGATAGAAATTACAGACTCAACACAAATAGATGATCTGATGAGCCATGAGGAATATCATGAACTGATTGGCTAAATTTCATTTTTTAAAAAAAAGTGAACAACTCATACACCAAAACAAGACTCTAATAGCATCTCTCTATCATATACTGACACAGTCAAATCCGATAGTGAGATTTTTCTTGTTCTTATACGCTATTACGTTAGTTGTATTAAGTCTTTATCCATTTGATGAAATGCCATCTTATACTCTAATTGGTATCGATAAAGTCTCGCATATCATTATGTATTTGATCCTTTCACTTTTACTAGGTTTATCTTACCAGCATTGGTCAAGATTAAAAGTAACTCTGATAAGTATCACCTTTGGCATCACAATGGAAGTCTGTCAAGAGACCCTCACTCAGACAAGAATGTTCGATATTTTTGATATTCTTGCCAATATTATTGGAAGTCTCATCGGAATTTGGTTATTTGTGTTAGTTATGAAGAAGGCAAGTGAATCTGACTAATTCCTCCCTGAGTAACAAGCTGGTTTACAATAAGAAAACTTTAGAAAATTAATCTTTAAATTATGAATGATATTTCATTAACAGGTTCGATGGTAGTAGTATCTCTACTCGTACTCGCTGCCATTGTTATTGGACTCATCTTCTTTTTTAGACAGTACTACAGGTCTAAAAGTGAAGGTTTGACCGCAAAGTACGCAGATGCATCATGGTCTTCACCTCTTGAAGCAAGAGCCAAATATCCAGATGTCAACGCATTTAGTTTATCACGTCCTCTCTTTTTATTTGGACTAGCAGCAGCATTATTGTCTACAATCTTTGCATTTAGCTGGACTAACTATGCAGAGGAGATATTCATACCAGACGATGCACTTGAGTTAGATGAGGAGATCGAAATAGAACCACCTCGTACTGCTGAGCCACCTCCACCACCTCCGCCACCTCCACCACCTGTGATTGAGGAAGTGCCTGAGGAAGAGATTGAAGAGGAAGAGGAGCCAGTATTTGAGGACACATCAATTGATGAAGAAACAGAGGTTGCAGAACCAGAACCAGTAATAGAAGAAGAAGCACCACCTCCACCGCCTCCACCACCTCCACCGCCACCTAAGCAAGAGGAGATATTTAAAGTGGTAGAGCAGATGCCAAGATTCCCAGGTTGTGAAAATGAACCAGGAGACAATAAGGCCAAGGAAGAATGTGCACAAGGTAAAATGCTTCAGTATATCTATAAAAATCTCAAATACCCTGCTATCGCAAGAGAGAATGGTGTAGAAGGGATGTGTGTCCTTCAGTTTGTCGTAGGTACTGACGGAAGTGTTGAAGATGTAAAAATCGTCAGAGATATCGGAGCTGGATGTGGAGCAGCAGCAGACGTCGTAGTGAAAGGGATGAATAACCTCCCAGAGAAGTGGACTCCAGGTAAGCAAAGAGGAAGACCAGTAAAGGTTCTTTATACTTTACCAGTAAGATTTAAATTGGAGGGATAAAAAACTGTCTTCTTAATTAAGAAATACAATAGAGGGTGATGTCGTTATGACAACACCCTCTATTTTTTTGCCTTATACTTAGTGTAAACAAACAATTATGAAGTTCTATCTTTCAATCTTGCTCTGTCTATTCATGACAGCGATTACACTGACAGCTCAAGACAAGAACATTAAATTAGGGGTCAACCTCGGTCTTGCATCATTGGATTCAGATGTGGAGTCTGCAGATAAATCAGGACTTACATTGGGAGTCGATATTTCAAAAAATATAAACAAAAAATGGTCATTGATTACTTCCTATAATTATATTGGGACAAGAGGTCTAGACTATATTCCTACCTATGAATATGCTGGCTACTCTGGTCAATACCAGCCATCTTACCAAAATCAATCACACTCATTAGATTTTTCAATAAATAGAAATATTCATATCGAAAAGAGTAGACTCTACTTTGGTCTAAAAGCCGGAATTGGAATTACTGCATCAAAAACAATGATGGACATACTCAATGCTGATCAGATTACCTATGCTAAAGAAGCAAATGATCTTCCCTACCGATTGGCAGGGTGTCCAGAAGTCATCTGTGGTGTAAGTTCTATTGATTACGAGTATATCACATATGATAGGACTTTTGAGACACCAGCTATGACACAACCAAGTGGCACTAGTATGGGAAACCATCAGCTCTTCATTTCTGTTCCACTGCAAATCAGTATGATGCTGATGGTAACAGAAAGACTAGATCTTGGTCTATCCATTAATACCAGAATTACTACAAATGATTATATTGACGGGATCGGCAACTTTACTTTGTATAATGGCGAAATTAGAGAAACAAGTAATACTGATCTCTACCAAAGTTATCGTCTGCTAGCTTACTATCGCATTGGTAAAAAAGAAGAAAATCTTACTTATTAGATTCCTTTGAAGGATAAGAGATGACTGATAGATTAAACGAAGTCTAATCTGTCCAAAACAGAATCATCAACAAGATTTGGTAGGGTTACTTTGAGACTTTTTGTCCTTTCCATTTCTCTTTTGATGGCATCGATTGCCCCTTGGTTTCTAGCCCAACTTCGTCTTGATATTCCATTATTGACATCATAGAAGAGCATTGATTCTAATCGTTGATTGGCATCTTCACTACCATCTATCAACATTCCAAATCCACCGTTAATCACTTCTCCCCATCCTACTCCACCACCATTATGGATGCTGACCCAAGTAGCTCCTCTGAAACTATCACCAATGACATTGTGAATTGCCATATCAGCGGTAAACTTACTGCCATCATAGATATTACTTGTCTCTCTATATGGTGAATCTGTTCCACTTACATCATGATGATCTCTCCCTAATATGACTGGACCATTCAACTTGCCATCCTTCACAGCCTGGTTGAATGCCTTTGCAATTTCTATTCGACCTTGAGAGTCTGCATAGAGGATTCTAGCTTGAGATCCAACAACAAGTCTATTTGCTTTTGCCTCCTTAATCCATTTGATATTATCATCAAATTGTTGTGAAATATCTGGTGTAGCATTTACCCTGAGTGATTCCAGCACCTCACAAGCTATCTTATCCGTAAGGTCTAGATCACTAGCATCCCCAGAGGCACAAACCCATCGAAATGGACCAAACCCATAATCAAAGCACATGGGACCTAAGATGTCCTGCACATATGATGGGTACTTAAAATCAATTCCATTATCTGCTAAGATATCGGCTCCAGCACGCGATGATTCAAGTAAGAATGCATTGCCATAATCAAAGAAGTAAGTGCCTCGGGCTGTATGTTGGTTGATCAAATTGGTATGCTTAATCAATGTCTCTTGTACCTTTGCTTTGAAGAGATCGGGGTTGCTTACCATCAAGCGATTTGATTCTTCGTAAGAGAGGTCGCTTGGATAATAGCCACCAGCCCAGGGATTGTGCAGTGATGTCTGATCAGAACCAACATGGACCATAATTTCCTCTAGGTAAAATGCTTCCCATACTTCTACTACATTACCAATGAAAGCGATGGAAACTATTTCTTTATTTGTAATTGCTTGCTTGACTCTAGCTGTAAGTTCATCTATTGAGTCGATAAGAACATCAACCCAACCTTGCTCATAGCGTTTGTTAGCAGCATGAGGATTGACCTCTGCACAGACAGTGATGCACTCGCATATATTGCCTGCCTTTGGCTGAGCTCCACTCATCCCTCCAAGACCAGCAGTCAAGAAAACTTTTCCTCTTGGACTTTCATGATTTTCTAAGATTTTTCTAAAGGCATTGATCACTGTGATCGTAGTACCATGTACGATTCCTTGGGGACCAATATACATGTATGAACCTGCCGTCATTTGACCATACTGAGTCACCCCAAGAGCATTGTATCGCTCCCAGTCATCTGGCTTAGAGTAGTTAGGTATCATCATCCCATTAGTGACGATGACACGCGGAGCTGATGGTGAGGATGGGAAGAGTCCCATTGGATGACCTGAGTACATATGCAGTGTCTGCACTTCGGTCATCTCAGAGAGATATTGCATCGTGACTAAGTACTGTGCCCAATTTTGAAAGACTGCTCCATTACCACCATAGGTAATAAGTTCGTCAGGATGTTGTGCTATATTAGGATCAAGATTGTTTTGAATCATCAACATAATGGCAGCAGCTTGTTTAGTCTGACAAGGATATTCTTGGATTGGCCTCGCATAGATCTTATAGTTAGGCTTGAACCTCCTCATATAGATTCTGCCATCAGTATTAAGTTCTTCTAGAAACTCAGTACTCAATTCAGAATGCCACTCTTGTGGAAAATACCTCAGAGCATTGCGCAGAGCTAATTGCTTTTCATCTGTAGTGAGAATTGCCTTTCTTTTTGGAGCTGGATTATCACTTCCTAAGTCAGTAAGTTTTCCTGGTAATGTAGATGGTATTCCTTGCTTAATTTGATCTGCAAATGTCATACTTGATGTATCGATTAGTTTGAATAGATGAGATAAAATGCAAATTAGTAAACACCAAAGTCACTATAAAGATCATGTTGAGTATCTCTCTCTCCAACATCACCTAATGTCAGGAGTGACTTCTCTTTGACGAGGTCGATAGCCTTATTAATATCGTTACTGAAGATTCGATCTTCTGTAACATGTGACACTCGATCTCTAATCATACGATGTGCTGCTTCGATTGTGACTGTTGACTTGAGTGGTCTTCTGAAATCAAGTGCTTGAGCAGCACAGAGCAATTCGATGGCTAGAATTTTTTCTAGATTATAACAGACTCTCAGAGCCTTCCTACTCCCAATTGATCCCATACTGACATGATCTTCTTGACCAAGAGAGGTAGGAATACTATCCGCACTAGATGGAAAACAAAGTCCCTTGTTTTCACTAACAAGTGCTGCTGCGGTATATTGTAATATCATAAATCCAGAATTAAGTCCTATATTTTCCACAAGGAGTTTAGGTGTACAACCTCTGCTACCCTCGAGGGAAAGGTAACTTCGCCGATCTGAGATGCTCCCCAACTCTGCTGCTGCAAGACATGCATAATCAAGTGGCATTGCCAGAGGTTGTCCATGGAAGTTGCCGCCACTAATTGTATAGTCTTGATTGATTATAATCGGATTATCAGTCACTGAATTGATTTCAATTTCCAATACTTCTTTCAGGTGGTGCCAAGCATTACGTGATGCTCCATGTACTTGAGGAATACATCTCAACGAATACGGATCTTGAACTTTTTCACAGCCTTTGTGTGAATCAACAATTGCCGAGCCAGCAAGCATATGATTAATCCTATGTGTTACATAGAGGTTTCCTTTATGCGGTCTCACTTTGTGAAGGTTAGGATCAAATGGGCTGGGTGACCCTTCAAGACCTTCTATCATCATAGTCGCAATAAGGTCAGCATGTGAGAGACAACTGTGAAGGGTCTCTACTACAAGTACTGCATGTGCTGCTATGAATTGTGTCCCATTGATAAGAGCCAATCCAGATTTGGGGTGTAAGGTAATTGGTTTGAATCCATACAGATCGAGTGCTTCCTGACTTGGCATCCTTTTGCCTTGAGAGTAAACTTCTCCATGTCCCAGAAGTGGTAGAAATAGATGAGAAAGTGGAGCTAAATCTCCAGATGCCCCGACTGAACCTTGCTCAGGAACAACTGGAATGATATCATTGTCAATATGCCAAAGTATCCTGTCTATAATCTCAGGTGAGATTCCTGAGTAACCCTTGCAAAGTGCATGTGCCTTGAGAATCAGCATCAACTTAGATACCTCTATGGGAACAGGATTACCAACTCCGACCGAGTGACTGAGTAAGAGATTCTCTTGAAGCTTACTTGTATTTTCCTTAGAAATAACTGTATTGCAAAGTGGGCCAAATCCTGTATTGATTCCATAGACAGCCACATCACCTCTCCCAATACTGACTACTGCCTGATACGACTTTTCAACTACTGTTCTAGTCTCTTGCTCGAAGATGCCTTTGATTTGATTTCTAGCAATTTGGAGTGCTTTCGATGCAGTGAGATAATCTTTACCGTATACAAATCCCATAGTGAAGTGATGATTTAGGTTTGATTTTGCAATCAATTAGAGAAACTAATTAATAAATGAAAGCTGATAACTTCCTCTGATTCCAAAGTGTCCGTCATCAGTTGTAATTTCTTCAAACTCAGTACACTCTATCTGATCAGAGTAGAATATATGATCAAATGGAATATAAAATGAGGCAAGAGAAATAGTTCTCCTACTATTATTGAGTTGCGTTTTTGATCTAAAATCTCGGATTTCATTATCCCAATACGTCAGATTGAGGTCACCCAAAACGATTAATGGTTCAGTGCTTGTCTCTACTATTTCTGTTAATTTATCTAAAATAAGTTTAGCACTTGCTCTACCTTGTTTGTCAATGCTCTGAGAGAGATATACACTGACCAAAGATATCTGTCTTCCACTTTCCTCAAAGGTGATAGCCAAAAGTGGCTTCTCGCTTGTGTAAAGGTTCTTTTTTGAAGAGAGTCTTTTCTTTGAATAGATTGCCTTGCCGAAGGGATCAGGACGAACAATCGTTGCATTGTATGGATAGGCACTCGCAAGCCTTTGCCTCAAAAAAGAGTTCCACTCTGGTGTCACCTCTTGAAATGAAATGAAATCTGAATCATACGCTATGATCCTATCGATTTCCGCCTCATAACCTTCATCAATAGAACTTAAGTTAAGGTGAAGAATTTCGAAGTCGGATATGTCATTTTTTGATGGGAATACTATGGAACCATTAGATTCTCCTTTGAGAAAAATACAAAGTAAAGCAGCACATGCCATACCAGTATACATGATTCTGTGATTACTCAAAATTAAGCCAATAATTCCTGTGCCTAACATTCCAAACATTATTAAGACTGCCCTTTCTGACATCTTCTTGGCTAAGGTTAGGTCAAGTGGGAAGATGCAAAGCAATGTCAGAATGACAAGGCTAAAGGCAATGATATATTGTAATATTTTATTCAATTTCTGTGTATGTGCAAAATCAACTTAATCTAAAAAGTCTGCAAGTATAGCAACTAACTTTTTGTTCTTAACTTCCCCATCTGGGTGAAAGACACTAATGTAAAGAATATAAGGTCCGATTGGAGCTTTGGTCCCATCATCAAAGAGACCATCCCAGAGCATAAAATCTTCTGAAGCTATCAATTGATTATTTGCGAGTTGACTCACAAGTTGGTTTCTGTAATCATAGATTTGTACTGATGCTAAATAACCCTCTTTATCTAGTCCGTACAGCAGTGTCAGGAATTCTGTGTCACCATCTCCATTTGGAGAAAACACCTTAGACTCAAGTTGTACAAAGTCATCAAGCTCCGAAGATAAATTTATCGATCCACTATTGGCATATCCTGGTGTTGCATATTGAGTATTAGCAGTACCAGATATCCAATTGTCTTGAGAGTTGGCTTCTGTGATATAGGAAAGTCTCCCCAAGCTTACACCTTCAGTATCATCAATCAATGAGTAATGAAAGTCTTCTTGATAATCAAAAGACTCAAAGACTACATCATTTCCTCCATCATTATGGCCGATGCTAAAATTACCATCACTATTATTAAATGAAGGTATATCCTGCTGTGCAAAATTAGCTTCTGAGGGTACATCATACTCTATCTTTAAAGAAGCAGTATCAGTAGAAACCGCAAGATAACTTTGAGGAAACATAATCATTTGTGAATCTAAGAAGTCTCTTTCGTTTTTATCTTGGTTTTCTATATAAACTCCATTGAGTGATATGACTTTATCGCTACTATTGTAAATTTCTACAAAGTCATCTTGATCTATATAAGGGTCAAAGAGAATTTCAGAAACATGTAGGTCACCAATCACGGGGGATTCAGGAATCAGAAAATCTCTGAATGCATCTTCAATCACATTCCCAACAAGGTCAATGCAACCACTTATCATCAATGAGTATTGAGTGCTCCCAAGTAGAGGAGGCTCATAGACCAATGTAGCTCCAAATGGGTTATTGGGTTCTAAAGTGATGTCACTTGGTAAGATCCCACCAGGACTGAGGAAGTAGTTTTCAGGTTGAGTGAGACTTGCTTCATTCATTAGTTCATCAAAGAGTATTTCTATTGTCTGACTATTTACAATACTGACTGATACAACACTTGGGGCTTGAGTATCTGGGAGGTCTTCCTCTATGATGAAATCATCAAAGAAGATATTATCAACATTGCTAGATGTCACTTTGGCTTCTACTCCAAAATATTTGAGTGATGACATCTGATGCGTTGTCTCATTGAGTGTAAATTCTTCTATTGGAAAGTTATTGTTGTATCCAAAGACCCCAATCCAATTACCATTACCCTCTCGAGTAATCTGATAGTTAAATTCAGCTGGATCAAGTCCCACTGCTCCAAGTGTTCCTGTCGCAAGTAATGTCTCTGACCCTTCATCTAATCTGACAAATCGAATAGCATCATCACTTCCATTTTCGCCTAAGCGAAGAATATAACCATTGGCAAGAGTGAGGTCTTGATTATCAATAGCAAGGTATATTGCTCCATTATTATTATTTGATGGAGCAAAGTCAAACAGTGCATAACCAGACCATCTGACACTATCTGGATAACTCACTTGTGTAAATAATGTACTTTCTCCTGGTTCGACTGCATCAAGTTGTAATTGATTGCTTTCATTGACTAAGAAATCATTGCTACTTCCTTCCCACACTGGGTCATTTATAAAGTCTCCATCACTAAAGTCATCAGCCAGTTGAGCTGATGTTGGCAGTGAGAGCATAACCCCAAATAATACTCCTGAAATGATGCGAAAAGTATTCATACTGCAAGTTACTTTGTAATAGTGCTAAAGTAGAATTTTTAAGGTTGTTTCCTACTTGATATCAGTACTTATTCTTTTCGGCTTGAGTTGAATCTCAATGACAACAAAATATTATTCTGTCAAAGTAGTTTAAACTCCTGAATTGTATAATCTTTGTCTAACAACTCTTTATCACAATGAAAGTAGCAATTATTGGTGCAACAGGTCTCGTAGGAGGTGTCATCCTCCAACTCTTAGCGGAAAGAAAATTTCCTGTAACCACTCTGATTCCAGTAGGATCATCAAGGTCTGTCGGTAAGTCAATTACATTTAACAATAAAAAGATCAATGTGCAATCCGTAGATGATGCGATTGCTACTGCTCCAGATTTAGCAATTTTTTCGGCAGGAGGGAGCACTTCTCTCAAATATGCTGAAGCCTTTGCAGATACAGGAAGTATTGTGATTGATAATAGTAGTGCATGGAGGTCTGATGACAGCAAGCCACTTGTAGTTGCTGGTGTCAATGATGATCACATCACATCTGATCACGCTATCATCGCTAATCCAAATTGTAGTACGATGCAACTGATGGTTCCATTGGCTCCTCTCCATGAGAAGTATGGAATTAAGAGGCTTGTCATCAGTACGTATCAGTCATTTACTGGTACAGGGAAGCAAGCTGTAGACCAGTATGAGGAAGAAAAAAGAACTGAAACTTACAATCCAAAATTAGCGGCTTACCCGCATAAGATATTCGCCAATTGCATCCCTCATTGTGGAGACTTTGATGAGCAAGGCTACACAACTGAGGAACGGAAATTAGAAAATGAAACCGCCAAAATATTAAGAGATCCTAAGATAAAGGTGACAGCTACAGCAGTCAGAGTACCTGTATTCGGAGGCCACTCAGAATCTGTTAATCTTGAGTTTAATAAGCCATTTGATTTACAAGAAGTGAAAGATCTACTCGAATCGACACCAGACCTCATTCTCAAAGATAATCCAGCAGCTCAAGAATATCCGATGCCACTTGATGCACACCAAACTGACCCTGTCTATGTTGGACGAGTACGCCGTGATACTACCGTTGAGAATGGTCTCAACCTCTGGGTAGTTGCTGACAATCTCCGCAAAGGTGCAGCAACAAATACGATTCAAATCGCTGAAAACTTAATCCGGTCGGGAAGATTAAAATCTTAGTCTTTCAAGATACACTAGAAATTAGGGTGGCATAAGGCAACTTTTTTGTTAATTATACATTTGTATAGGTAATGACTATAAGGGTAACACCTGTCTGAATGGGTCTATACTTATGTGACATGACAACGCAATGAAAGTCTTTCTCAAGTTGAGACAAGACATACTAATGAGAGATACACGATACTTAAGAATTTTTACGATACAGAAATTACCCTACGCATGAAAAAGAAAATAGTCCTTTGGGGACAAGGAAAAGACGACAAGAAAATTCTCATTGCACTTGAGTTGCAGGAGAGTGAAAACAAAGTACTACTTCATCAATTTAGTGAAGAAGACGCCACAGAGACATTCTACAAACAGATGATGGATGAATGGAGGGACAACAAGGAAGTTGAGTTCCCAGCTAGCCATACTGTTTTAGAGAGACAACTCTCTCTCACAGAAGACCTCCTGCCAGAAGATATCCGTACTCAGCGTACTGATATCATTACAAGAGCTCGAGCTGAATGGCAATTTGTAGTACTCTCATCCAAGCTTCATGATCTCTACCAAGGAGAGGTAGAAGAACTCAAAGAAAAAGTATCGAAACTATCAAAGTATGACGATGCCATTTGGGAAGAAATGAAATCATTTTGGGACAAGGTACAAGATCAAGTGAAAGAACGAAATCTCTTCAGAGATCATGCTAACTCACTCCGAAAGCATACCAATGGACTCTTCGATACCATGAAGCAGCTCAAAAATGACATGCAAAAAGAATTTAAAACTCAGTCCAAGGAATCCTATAAAGAATTTGGACTCGTATTAGATTCTATCCAAGAAAAATTGGATAAAAATCTTGGTCTAAAACCAATCTTTGAAGAATTGAAGAGGATTCAAAATGACTTTAAGAATGCAAAATTCACTAGAGATGATAGAAATAAGCTCTGGAACAGACTAGATGGCTACTTTAAGATTGTAAAAGAAAAACAATTCGGTGATAGAGGAAGCAGCAGCAATAATACTCCTCTTCAAAGAGTAAAGAGAAGGCACGATGGCTTGATAGGTGCAATCAAGAAAATGGAAGATTCTATCTATAGAGATAGATCTGACCTTGAAAGACAGTCAAATCGTAACAATGGACCAATTGGCCAACTCGAACAACAACTTGGTAAAGCAAAAACGATGATGATTCAGGCGAGAATGAATTCAAAGCAAGAAAAGCTTGATGACATGCTCAAGACTAAAATTGAACTAGAAGCAAAAATCCAAAAAGAAATAAAGAACGAAGAGAAAAGAGCTAAAAATGTAGAAATAGAAAAAGCTAAAATCGCTGCAAAAAATAAGATAGCTAAAGAAATGAAAGAAGCTGCTGCAAAAGTTGATAAGGAAAAAGTTGAAAAGAAGGTTATTGAAATCAAAACTGCAAAGAAAGCGCCTTTAATACCAGTAGCGTTACCTAAGGATGAAGAAGAATAATTCACCTTACACTTACTTACACTTAATACACCAAAAATATAAAATTACAAAGCGAAACGCATCCAAATGACTGTTTCGCTTTTTTTTTGTTTTTGGTTTAAAAGCATCATTTGTTTTTATCTATCTTTATGAATAGCTCATGTTTTTGAACACATTATAATTCAAATCTCCCTAAAACGAAACTATGGTTTCCAATTATTTCCGATTTGCCGTCATTATTATTCTATTAATGTCTACTCAGATAATGATGGCTCAAACTGCTATTCTTGAACAAATCCAAGTTCACTATTCGAAAAGTCAACCACAAATCGATATCAATACATTAGAAATACGTGAAAGTCATAAGGATGGTAATAAGCAATATTACTATATCCAACAAGTAATGAATAATAGAGATATCTACAATGCTGTGAGCACTGTAGTAGTGGTCCAAGGTAATCTCTTCACTTTATCAGCCAATTTTCTGCCAATACGTGCAGTCAATGAGACTGTTAATAGATTAGACGAAACTCAACTGATCAATCTCTCTATCCAAGAAATTACACAAGCTAAAATAGAACCAAGCGTTCTATCAAAATCAAAAAAGAAAGGTAACTATCAATCAATACTGTCACCTGCTATCTCATCAGAAGAACTCTATTACAGGCAAGTCTACTATCCAGACATCAAAGGAAATCTCACCCTGGCACTTGAGGTAAATATTTGGTCAAATACTAATGAACAATGGTATCAATATATCCAAGCAGCAGATCAGTCTGGCATATTAGCAGAGTCCAGTTGGACAGTGTCTTGTGATTTTTCTCACCAAGGCAATTGTGATGGACACCACTCGACGCCAAGGCACAACAATGCAAAATCAATAGCACTTGTTACAGGAATAGATTCTAGTTATAATGTACTCGGTCTCCCTTTTGAGAGTCCTGTCTATGGTGATAGAGACATTGAAGTCTCACCATGGAATCTAGCGCTTAATGCTTCTCCTTACGGATGGCATGACCTCGATGGTGTGATGGGTGCAGATACAACTGTCACTTATGGTAACAATGTAAGGGCATACGAAGATATTGGCAACAATAATGAACCTGGTATCATGCCTGACGGTGGGACAAATTTGTGTTTCGACTTTCCATTTGATGATGAGATGGCAGCGGCCACTTATACAGATGCTGCGACTGTCAATCTCTTCTATTGGAATAATGTCATTCATGATATCATGTATCAATATGGTTTCACAGAAGATGCCGGCAATTTCCAACAGTTAAACTATACTGGTCTAGGTGATGATAATGATCATGTCAATGCCGAATCTCAAGATGGCTCAGGGACAGACAATGCTAATTTTTCGACACCTCCTGATGGAGGAAATGGAAGAATGCAAATGTTCCTATGGAATATTCCTCGACCTAATGATTCGATTGATATTACATCTCCACCAAGTATCGAAGGTAAGTATCTTTCACTGGGTGGAGCTTTCGGTCCAACTGATGTTTCAGTTTTAGATACCCTCGTGCTAGTAGATCCAATCACTGCATGTGATCCAATAATCAATACAGCAGACATCGATGGCCAGATCGCAGTCATTGATAGAGGTGATTGCACATTTACAGACAAGGTGCAAGCAGCACAAGATGCTGGAGCAGTTGCAGTTATCATCTGTAATAATCAAGCAGGAATCATCTCGATGGGAGGATCGTCAACAACTATTACGATTCCTTCTGTAATGATCTCGCAAGCTGACTGTAATACAATTAAAGCAGAAATACCAACTGTAGTCGGAGAAGTCTCTGTGAGTAGCCCAAGCTTACGCGACAGTGACTTTGATAATGGCATCATTGTGCATGAGTATGGTCATGGTATCTCTAACCGTTTGACCGGAGGACCTAGCAACACTTCATGTCTTGGTAATCAAGAACAAATGGGAGAAGGTTGGAGTGATTACTTTGGCCTGATGTTGACAATTGAGGCTAATGACACCGGAGATCTCAGTCGAGGGATTGGCAACTATGTACAAGGACAAGACGAAAATGGTGGAGGAATTAGACCTTTTCCATACTCTACAGATTTCAATGTCAACCCTCATACCTATGATGATATTGATAATGTCTCAGTACCACACGGAGTTGGTTCAGTGTGGTGTGCAATGCTCTGGGAGATGACTTGGGATCTCATAGATGAGTATGGTTACGACTCAGACATCTACAATGGAACTGGAGGTAATAATATAGCCTTGCAATTAGTGATGGATGGTCTTAAATTACAACCTTGTAATCCAGGATTTGTAGATGGTCGAGATGCAATCTTACTTGCAGATCAAATCAACAATAACGGTGATAATCAATGCATCATTTGGAAGGCATTTGCCCGAAGAGGTTTAGGATTTTCAGCTGATCAAGGTGGCTCTGGCTCTGTTGATGATGGAAGTGAGGCATTTGATTTACCACCAGCATGTCAAGATATACTTGCTGTACTCAAGAGTACGGATGAAGAAGTTGCTCTGAGCGGAGATACACTGCACTATTCATTATTTGGCTTCAATAATACTGGCATGACATTTACAGAAGTAATCATTGAAGACGAACTTGATTCTGACCTTACTTATGTAAATAACTCTCTCTCAATAGGTATGGAAAGTGGTGGTATCATCACTATTCCATTAGCTGACTACCCTTCTGGATCAGAGACAAATGTTACCTTTGAGGCAAAGGTCAATGCACTCTCGACTGTGATATCATACTACGACCCAGTCGAATATGATGATAGCACATGGACACCTTCAACAGGTCAAGGAACAGCTGCATTTACTCTCTCTACCGCATCACCGCATCTAGATAACCAGTCTTGGTTTATCGAAAATGTTGGAGCTGACAATACTCATTATATTGAGAGTCAGGACTTTACCATAGTAGCAGATGATGCCTTAAGTTTTTACCATAATTATGATACCGAAAGTGGCTGGGATGGTGGCTTTGTTGAATACTCTAATGATGGAGGCAGTACCTGGACTAACCTTGATGGATATTTTATACTCAACCCTTATAACAGTGTAATTGGGACTAACCAAAATGCCGATATTGCTGGTCAACCAGGCTTTACAGGTGACAGTGGAGGGTATATCAATTCGATCGTATCACTCAATCACTTGGATGGAGAGACTGTTAGATTTAGGTTTGTCTTTGGATCAGACGACAACACCTTTGTACATGGATGGTATATTGATGATGTCAGTATCTATACTGTACCGAATATTTATAATAGTGCTTGTATTACCAGTGCTGAAAATGTAACCTACTGTGATACTGTAAAGACTTCAATACTCACTGACTGCAATAGATTTTACAAACTCTACCCAGATGCTGATGGTGATAATAGTGGTGTTGCTACAGATAGTATTTATACTTGTAATCTCACACCTGGATACAGCCCATTTAAGGAAGATTGTGACGATAATGATCCTCTACTTGGCACTCAAAATGAGGATCTCTGCGATGGAATCGACAACAATTGTAATGGACTCATCGATGAAACATGCTCAGGATCTCTCATTTGTGAAGATGGAGAATTGATACTCATGGTAAATGATACAAAATTCAATATTGCTGAAAATAAGATCCTTTCTGATGCATTAATCAATCAACTGGATGACACTTATTATTATGCAGGTGATACTATTACATTAAATATCGGATTTGAAGTGGAACTTGGAAAGACATTCAATGCGATTATTGAGGACTGCGCTAATGACTAATAACAGCTATAGCACCAACGTCACTGTTCTAGTTATGCATTGAAAATAGCCGATACTCCGAAAAAAATCAGGAAGCAACAGACTAAACTCAATAAGATATAGGTAATGCAGATACCGTACTGTCCTTGTTGAATCAAATCAAAAGTCTCAAGACTGAATGTAGAGAAGGTACTCAGGCCTCCGCAGATACCTGTGCCAATAAAGTACTTAATCTTTGGGTCAAGATCCTTAAACGAAATGACGACAAGACTTAAAATTAGACACGCTAACAAGTTTGCGATAAACGTTGCTGTTGGGAAACCACTATTCGATTTGTATGTCATCACGGAGATGCCATATCTCAACACTGCTCCTAATCCGCCTCCTATAAATACATATGGCCAAATCATATTGACATCGACTTGTAACGTCTAGAAATCGTGAAGATTATACCAACAAAAACCAATGCAATTGCTAATAATATTAACAATAAAAAGAGTGATCCCAAGTATTGCAACTTATAGACTAGGAGTAAAATACCAAGATTAAAAAGAACTAAAGTTGCTGTGGTTTGCATGTGTGAGAGACCGCTATCGAGCAAAAGATGATGGATATGATTTCTATCCGGGCTGAATGGCGACTTACCTCTAATCATCCTCAGAGTAAACACTCTTAAAGTATCAAAGAGGGGAACAATCAAGATTCCAACTGCTACAGCAGGAGCCGCTTGAGTTGCATAGCTTACATCTTCCAAAACCTTGTGCATTTCAATGAACTGAATTGCTAAGATGGCACAGATCAGTCCCAAAAGTAATGATCCCGTGTCCCCCATAAAGATTTTAGCTGGACTAAAATTATACTTGAGAAAGGCAACAATAGCTCCAACCATTGAAAAGGCTAAAATAGATAACTCAATCATATCAATCTGATAAAACCACAAACCAAAGACACTAGCTATAATACCCGCAATACTTCCCGATAGACCATTAACACCATCAATCAGATTGAATGAATTAATAATAACCAAGATAGTAAAGATTGAAAGTAAGATACTTGCCACATATGGCAATTCATTGACTCCAAAGATACCGTAGAGACTTGTAATCCTAATATTGGCAATAAACACAAGAATGAGTGCAGAGATCACTTCTGCACCAAACTTCTGATAAGGTAAGACTGGATCAATATCATCTTTGACACCAATCAAAAAAAGAATAATGAAGGCGCAAAGGATATACTGCAAGTCACCAAAGTACTTAAAGGGTGTCCACATAATAATAGAAAAAATAATGCCTGCAAAGATTGCAATTCCGCCTAGTGAAGGTGTACTCTGAGTGTGAGCCCTTCTCTCTCCAGGCTCATCAACTAGATTTTTTTTTTCAGCAATACTTATTATAGACGGTATCGCCCAATATGTAAGTAAGAATGCAGTTATAAATGCTAAGATTATTGAGTACACGAGTAGGTTTGTAGGTTTGTAACTATCCGTCAAATATAGGTCAAATTCTCTTGCTCAGAGTGTTAATCAATTTTACATAACTCTAGGTTACTCCTTCTTTTGGGACAGTATTGGACAATTGTAATCAACAGATAGCTCCATTACACTAAACTTACCGTAAATTTGTAGAGACCATAGAGTTTGTACCTTAGCGGAAGCTACACAGAATAATACAATGTCAAAAAGTATTAAAGAACAGATAGATCTATCAAAGTTGCCAAAGCACATTGCTATCATTATGGATGGGAATGGTCGATGGGCTAAGAGTAAAAATATGCCTAGAGTCTTTGGTCATAAGAATGGTGTGACTTCTGTAAGAGAAGTAAGCGAAGCATGCGCAGAAATTGGAGTTGAATGTCTTACACTTTATGCTTTTTCCTCTGAGAATTGGGGAAGACCTACACTTGAAGTAAATGCATTGATGTCATTACTAGTAGAGACAGTTAAAAAAGAACTCACCACTCTCAACAAAAACAATATTAGACTAACTGCCATTGGTAACCTAAGTAAATTACCCTCAAAGACGTATACTACTCTAATGGAAGGAATCGATAATACTAAGGATAACTGTCGGATGACTCTCAATCTAGCACTGAATTATAGTGCTCGTAATGAGATGATTCAAGCAACTCAACGAATTGCCAAACTCGTGCAGTCTGGTGAGTTAGATATTTCAAAGATTGATCACACGACCATCCAAGAGCAGTTAGATACTAAGGACTTACCGGATCCTGAACTCTTAATCAGAACAAGTGGGGAACAAAGAATCAGTAATTTTTTGCTCTGGCAAATCGCTTACTCTGAGCTCTACTTTACAGATACCTACTGGCCTGATTTCCGTAGAGAAGATCTCTATAAAGCTATCTATGACTACCAAATGAGAGAACGTCGATTTGGTAAAATTAGTGAGCAAATAACTATAACATAGAATTAAGAAAAAATGTGGGGAAAAATAGAGACATTTGCACCCCCAAATCAAAGATGGTTAGACTTATGACTCTACTTATTAGACAGCAAATCTGTACATTAATTGCAATGCTCTTGATTACTACGGTTGTATTTGGACAGAACTTTGATGAACTTGAGGTTTATGATTATTCAAATGCAGCACAGTACGAAATTGCTGGAATTAATATTAAAGGTGCTGAGAGTCGCGATAGAAATGCCCTAATGTCAATAACTGGACTGAAAATAGGACAAAAAGTTACCATCCCTGGAGATGATATCCCCAATGCTGTCAAATCATTACTTAAGTTGAGACTTTTTGAAGATGTGCAAGTAGTACAGGATAGTCTAGATGGAGAACTTATCTACCTTCAAATCTTCATTCAAGAGAGACCTACATACTCTAATCACTCATATAAGGGTGTAAAAAAACTCCACCACGATGATCTCAATAGTATCCTGGAAGACATCCTCAGGAAAGGAAGCATTATCACTGACGACAGGAAGCAACTCCTCTCTTACAAAGTAGAAGAATACTTCGTAGAGAAGGGATTCCTTGATACTAAGGTCAAAATCAGAGAAATACCAGACAAAACTCTTGATAACTCAGTGAGACTTGTCATCGATATTAAAACAGAAGACAAAGTCAAAATTGAAAATATCACCTTCACGGGTAATGAAGTCTTTAAGTCTCGCAAGCTGAGAAGAAAGATGAAGGAAACCAAGCAGAAAGGTACACTCTTTAAAAAATCTAAGTTTGTCTCTAGTGACTATGATGCGGATAAGCAAGCGCTTATCGCCTTCTACAATACAAGAGGTTACAAGAATGCAAAGATTATTAGAGATACCACATATAGAAATCCTGAAGGTAATCTAGAGATGAAAATCGAGCTTACCGAAGGAGAAGTTTTTGTCTATAGAAATATCGAATGGAAGGGTAACTCAAAGTATACTGATGTACAGCTCAACACAGTACTAGGTCTAGCCAAAGGAGATGTCTTCAATCCAGAATTATTAGAGAAGAGACTTAGATTTAGTGTAGATGGGAGAGATATTTCATCTCTTTATCTGGATGATGGTTACCTCTTCTTTGATGTGCAACCGATAGAAGTCGCAGTCGAAGGAAATGAAATAGACATCGAGATGAGGATCTATGAAGGACCACAAGCTACAATAGATCAAGTCACTATTGCAGGTAATGATCGTACTCACGAAAATGTTATCAGAAGATCAGTACGTACACATCCAGGACAAAAATTTAGTAGGTCTGATATCATTAGATCTCAAAGAGAAATATCTAACCTTGGATACTTTAACCCTGAGACACTTGATGTACAGACTCCTGTCAATCAAGAGAGAGGAACCGTAGATATACATTATGTACTTGAAGAGAGGCCTTCTGATCAATTAGAGCTCTCAGCTGGTTATGGAGGATTCCAAGGTCTAATTGGGACACTTGGTGTGACATTCAATAATTTCTCTTTGAGTAACTTCAAAGATAGGACTACATGGAACCCACTCCCACAAGGTGATGGACAAAAACTCTCAGTTAGAGCTCAATCAAATAGTAGATTTTTTAGATCAGTTAATTGGAGCTTTACTGAACCTTGGTTAGGAGGGAAGAAGCCAAATTCATTTACGACTGGTATGGTCTATACAGGAAGTGATTACTCACTCTTGAGCCAAGGTAAGTTAGATATCTTTAGAATCTACGCTGGTCTTGGTAAGCAACTCAAGTGGCCAGATGATTTCTTTTCATCTAGTACTACAATCTCTTACGAAAATATCACACTTGAAGATTTCAACTTTAGCCAGTTTAGAGTAAAAGAAATAGATACAGATATTACAAATGGTGTGTTCAAAAACATCAGTCTCCAACAGACATTTACTCGAAGTTCAATTAGTGAGCCTATCTATCCGACTAGTGGATCACGTATCTCACTCTCGGTAAAAGTGACTCCTCCATACTCACTCTTCAGAAAAGGTGAGATTGATATTGATCTACCACCGGAAGAGGAAGCAGAGATTGTAAAAGAATTAGAATTCAACAAAGGTCCTGCAAGTCCACCAACAGATGCTGAAATTGCAAGTGCATTAAGTACTGCATCAATTAGCAAAAGATATAAGTACTTGGAGTATCATAAGTGGAGATTCGATGCAGAATGGTATTACAGTTTAGTTGGTAAATTAGTATTAGCAGCAAATGTCAAGATGGGACTCGTAGGATTTTATAATGAAGACTTAGGTATCGGACCATTTGAACGATTTGAATTAGGTGGTGATGGGCTGAGTAATCAGAATGTCGGTGTCACAGGTAGAGATATCATTTCTCTTAGAGGATATGAGACTACAGATATTGCAGTTAATAATACCGATGGTGGAGGTTCAATCTTTGATAAGGTTACTCTAGAATTGAGATATCCAATCTCAACTAATCCTAGTAGTACGATCTATGTACACGGATTTGTACAAGGAGCCAACTCATGGATTGGATTTGAAAACTTCAATCCATTCCAATTGAATCGATCTGCAGGTGGTGGGCTCAGAGTCTTCTTGCCAATGTTCGGTCTCTTAGGATTTGACTACGGATGGGGATTTGATAAAACCCAAAACTTTGGTAACTTCAATATTGTCCTTGGTTTTGAGCCAGACTAGAAGTTAATTCAAGTCAAAAAAAAAGTAAAAAAAAGCTATCGGGTTTACTCGGTAGCTTTTTTTTTGGAAACAATCTCATCCACATGGGTTGTCACCAAGGTGACAAGGATGGAATCATCACAATAAATATAGTAATGTATCTTTAAGCAGACCAGGAATTCAGTTCGAAAAATCGCATCTGACCCATATGAAGTTCATAGATATAAATGGAAAAATCCATCATATTGGGAATACTCAAGAATTTTATGGTAATCCCATTGAAGATATAATTTAGAGAAAATGCAAATTCGTCTCTATAGATCTTGATCTCTACGTGATTCGACTATGATATTTACTTTCCTTAACGTCGCTTTGATATCCAAGCAGATACTGTAGTAAATTATTTTAATTATGTTGCACCTTCGGAGAGTCTGGTTCAGTTGACCCAATTGGTTTCTTTGGAGAGAATGGATATTGTATCTCATCACTGTCATTTCTCGACCTGGAGAATCAGGTGTTAGACAAATAGTCGAGATGTAATCTCCTGTGTAAAAACTGAGGAAAATCTCCTTGTCTCTAATTCTTAGAGCGATTCGTCGAGAGATAGTGTGGATTTCTCTATCTTGAGAAACTATTCTAACCGATTTAGAATTACTGATTATAAATGCAGAATCAATAATCATGGCACGACAAACTCAACAACGAAGAACTAGAAGCCCATTTGCAGGTGTGATCGCAATCATAGGATTGATTGTAGTCATTTATGTTTTACTCAATGTAGTAAAGATTGGCTGGGCAATTTTGGCGTTCTTAGCTCCTATCTTATTAGTCATCTCTCTCTTCCTTAATAAAAATGTGGCTCTAGACTATGTCAAAATGTTAGTCAACACTCTAAAGACTGACTTGCCAAGAGGACTACTCTATTCGGTTGGTACATTTGTCTTATTTCCCCTTGTGATGACCTACATTTTCTTTAAGGCTTATATGACTTCTAAAGTGAGGAAATCAGTCAATGAAAAACGAAGTGCAGCAAAGGAAGAGGCAAGTTATACTAAGTATGAAGAAGTAGAAGATGAAGATGACTTCTTAAATTTACCAGACTTAGATGCTGAACCGCCAAAAGAAAAACTTAAAGACACTGGATACGAGAACCTCTTTGAATAATGACAATTATTTCTTGTGTTGTCTTCTTTTTCATTGTTCTCTATGCCTATCTGATATTTCAGATACAAACCGCTTGGTCAACACAGAATACTGACAGTACACTCCCTGAAGAACTTCCATTTGTGAGCATCATCATTGCTGCTAGAAATGAAGAAGATAACATCTCAAAATGCCTTGATAGTCTTGACCAATCTGACTACCCTTCCGAGAGGTTTGAGGTTATTGTAATAGATGATATGAGTACAGATCAGACTACTCAAGTCGTTCAGTCTCACTCAGGTAAAAACATCAAACTCTTAAATCTTAAAGATGCTACTAAGCAAGGATCAAAAAAGCAGGCACTAGCCTATGCAGCCGAAGTAGCCAATGGAGAAATCTGGATGTATACTGATGCTGATTGTATTGTTTCACCAAAATGGATCAGTAAGTGTGTCTCTACATTCAGTCAAAAAGAGCACATCAAGGTAATACTCGGACCAGTCAGTCATGATGGCAACTTATCAAATTACATCTCGATTTGGCAACAACTCGACCTGATGGGGATGATGGCAGTGACCAATGCAGGTGTTACTAGACATCTATACTACATTGGTAATGGAGCTAACCTCTCTATCAGAGCAAATCTTTGGGATGCTATTGGTTATGCCGTTGATACTCCACACCGATTTGCATCAGGTGATGATGTAACTCTTGTCCAGAAGGCAGCTGATAGAGACAAGGAGAGTGTATATTACTTGCTTGATCAAAAGTATATTGTCAATACCGAAGTGCAACCTGACTTCACATCACTTCTGCGACAGCGCCTAAGATGGACGAGCAAGAATAGTCTACAATCAAGTACTTCTCAAAGAGTGGTGATGTCTAGCATTTTTCTTCTGTGCTTTCTCACTCTGATTATGGGATTTTTAAGTCTAATTAACTGGCATTACTGTTTTCTGTTCCTCTTTCTTATGGGAAGTAAGGCATTGATTGATACAATCTACCTCTCTAAGATTCAAGCATTTTTCAAAACTAAAATCTCATGGTTTTGGATGATAATACTCTCTCCATTACACACACTCTATGTTGCTGTATTTGGACTATTAGCCATTATTCCTCAACGTTACAGTTGGAAAGGAAGATTTGTAAATTAGGAATTTTGTTCTATCAAACAGTAGTCGGATCGTCATAGAAGAATTGCTCCTTGACTACCTTACCCTCTTTGACCTGATAGACACACATTTCTTGGAATACACTTGGTCCTGATTCCCCTTTGCGAGTAAGCGTCATACTCATTGGAAGAGAGAAGAAATTTCCTGATACAATAGCATCTCCGATCTCTGCTCCATGCCATTCTTGTATTCCTGCATTCCACTCCTTGCCTTTGGCAGCAATGCCATCTAATCCAGAAACTGATGTTCCGTCTGCTTCTACACTCTCAACACTTGGCGAATAAAGCTCTTCATAACAAGCTGTGAAGTCACCTTTCCTACAAAGTTCTACGAGTCTATTTGCTATCTCTGATGTTGTCATAACTGTTTAATTTTATAGCTGAATAAATGAGATTCTATGTGGATTTTCAGGAATATAAATAACATTAATATTCCTTACATTTGGTAAAAATAGTTTTTTCAAATTTTGTAACTCATATTTTAACTTATGAACATCAGATATTTCATTTATAGTATCGCTTTATTTATTAGTCTTTTAGGTTGTTCTTCATCAGAATCAAAAGAAAAAAGTGAATCTTCTAAGGACACAACTGAGAAAACTCAAAGAGCCGGTTCTGTAGCTAAAATAGTAGGAGACAAAACTTCTAAGGAGTTAATGAGTAAGTATACAAAGGTGAGATTAGATGCTGACATTAGTCACCTCACTGAAGATGAAAAAATGATAATAAAGCAACTTATTACAGCAGGTAAGATTATTGATGAAATGTTTTGGGTAGAGGCTTATGGAGATAAAAGTGAAGTCCTTGACTTTATCGAAGATCCATACCTAAAGGAGTATGCTAAAGTCAATTATGGACCATGGGATAGACTCAATGGAAATAAACCATTCATAGAAGGTTATGGAGAAAAACCACTTGGTGCAAATTTCTACCCTATCGGTATGACTAAGCAACAATTTAAAGACCTTCCCCTTCCAAATAAGACAAGTCTTTATACGATGATTAGAGAGAATGGTCTTGGTCAAATCATTACAATACCATATGCTGATTTCTTTGTAACAGAGAATAGGCTCTTGAGTAACATACTCAAGAACGCTTCAGAACGATCAGATAATGCAGCATTTTCAAAATACCTCAATCTTAGAGCAGATGCATTGATGACTGACAATTACTATGCAAGTGATATGGCTTGGTTGGATATGAAAGATAACAGAATCGATTGTGTGATCGGACCTATTGAAAACTATGAAGACCAGCTCTATGGCTACAAGGCAGCACATGAGTGCTATGTCTTACTCAAGGATATGGAGTGGAGTAAGCGATTAGAAAAGTACGCTAAGTTCCTTCCTCAACTCCAAAGAGACTTACCAGTCCCAGCTAAATATAAGGCAGAAAAACCAGGAAGAGATACAGAACTTAATGCCTATGATGTCATCTTCTACTCTGGTGATTGTAATGCAGGAAGCAAAACGATAGCAATCAACCTGCCCAACGACGAAAGAGTTCAACTCGAAAAAGGAACTAGAAGGCTCCAACTCAAAAATGCGATGAAGGCAAAATTTGAAAAAATCTTAGTACCGATCGCAGATGTCATTATCGATCCTGCACAAAGAAAGCACATCACGTTTGACGCTTTCTTTGCCAATACGATGTTTCACGAGGTAGCTCATGGACTTGGCATCAAGAATACAATTAATGGAAAGGGAACAGTACGTACTGCTCTCAAAGAACATGCAAGTGCATTGGAAGAAGGGAAGGCAGATATGCTTGGACTCTTTATGGTCAACCAACTCCATAAGAAAGGTGAGATTGATGGTGACATCAATGATTATATCGTAACATTTATGGCTGGTATCTTTAGGTCTGTAAGATTTGGGGCATCGTCAGCACATGGTAAGGCAAATATGATTCGATTCAATTTCTTCGATGAGATGAATGCCTTCACTCGGAATGATGACGGAACCTACACAGTCAACTTTGACAATTTCCAAAAAGCAATGGATGCTCTCTCTGAGAAAATCTTAGTCTTACAAGGAGATGGTGACTATGATGGTGTCTCAGCATTTGTAGCAGACAAAGGTGTCATCAAAACTCAACTTCAAGCTGACTTAGATAACCTCTCTGATCTTGGTATTCCAGTAGATGTGATATTTGAGCAGGGAACTGAGGTATTGGGATTGTAACCAGATTGTATCTGGACGTATTTTATTCTAGCTTGTTTGATTGAGCAAGTCGCCTCTGCTAGCAGTAGTCCCCTGACTACAGCAAAATATCCCTGTTTAACTAATGTAATTGACTTAACTTACCACATTCAGAATATTGCTAATGATTGTTTTGATATCTATTATTTGTAGTCAGGGGACTACAAACAACATGATAATTGGATTATAGAATACTCAGTTATGAAAGCTTCTACTCTATTTCGTTTATCAACTTACCTTCGTTATTATAGGTTTGTAGTTTGATCCACTGGTTATGGCAAGATTCAATGATTTTGGTTTTGTCCACTTCATAATGTGAAATCGTATATCCTCCTTTCGTTTGA
>Ga0114957_1001253_pt1 | contig 28635 bp, 28 predicted proteins | sample BantaG_FD_87175 | JGI IMG/M metagenome (GOLD analysis project Ga0114957, IMG submission 87175) | Marine algal microbial communities from Bantry Bay, Ireland - BantryBay_4 metaG | ecosystem: Host-associated > Algae > Red algae > Unclassified | place: Bantry Bay, Ireland | collected 2014-11-21
GAACTTGCACTTGATACTTGCACTTGAATTTTAAAAAGTGCAAGTTCAAGTATCAAGTGCAAACTCAAATGCCCCCTATCGTAGGTAACACTGAACAGTTACGAAAATATAAAAAACTGTCCGATTGCCAGACGGCGAGTGAAACCGTAAAAGTGGTGTGCTCCCTTGGTTTTATTCAATACACTGTGTATTAAGTTGCTTTACATTTTGAATCGATTATTTTTTGTGCGTACGAGTCCATTTTTTTGAGAATAGCCTTAGCTATTTGAAGAAAAATTGGCGAAGTAATCGCAAAAAAGAAGCATTCAAAGCGGGCAGCATTTAGATGACAGTGTATTTAGGTGCAGCGCACCGACTCCGTTTGTAATAGTTAATGCATAGAGCCTTTTCGAGGTGCAGCGCACCGGCACCGTTTGGTAAATCCTACAAATATTTATACTCAACGGGCACATAACTCAGGATGACGGTGACGGTGCCGGTGCGCTGCACCTAACCTGCCTGCGACAAAAACGCCGCAACTTTACCCCAGCAAACTGTACACCCTACCTCAGAGAGCTCACATTATGTGAGAAAAATAAGACCGTGTGTTTTACGACCCCGTAGGGAGTCGCACGATTCAAGGATTAAGGGACAGCTGAATAGTCACGAAGTTATTTAAAATTATTTAGCTACAACTTTTGGGTAATTTTATCCTGAGAATGGCATGCTATTATTAAAACGCTTATCTTGTATTTGTTGAACGAACATTTTTATCCGTCCCCTCAACAAATCAAATGCTGTCATGTACCATTCTGATAATCATTCCTTTCGGAAAAAATTAAACTGGCTTGCCATTAGCATTGGTGTGCTTTTCTTTTATTTTGGAGTTCTAAAATTTTTTCCAAATCAAAGCCCTGCCGAGCAGATTGGTGTCAACACGCTCTGCAAGTTGTGCTTTGGCCTTCTACCTCCTAAATTATGTTTGTTAAGTTTAGCCTTCCTGGAAGTCGCGATTGGACTTTGTCTAATGACGCGAAGCTTCTTTAAAATTGCTGTCGCAGTTGCCATCGCTCACCTGGTCATGACCTTTAGTCCATTGCTTTTTTTCCCGGAACTTATTTTTCAAGAGACGCTCATCTCTCCTACTTTGTTGGGACAATATATTTACAAGAATATTGTGTTGATTTTTGCGCTACTGGTTATTTATCCTTCGCACCAGGAATTGGTGCGGGTGAAAGCGAGCTAAGCGTTCTTCAACCTATTCTATTTTTACTCCATGAAGTTGTCTAAATATTTTTCACGAATCCGAAAATTCTCTCTAAGCTGATCTACCTGCAGATTCCACTCAAATAATGTTTCTGGCAATTGGTGTTTTTGAATTTGAACAGGCATTAAGGACATTATTCTATTTGAGTTATCCTTTACAATTTCATCAAAACGTTCTGAGCTCAATAGATTAGCATCTAACAATTCATTGTATCGCTTGTCGAATTTTGATTTAAAATCTTCATGGGCATAAAAAATGTTGAACAACGCACCTATAGGGTTGGCAGCTGAAGGATAGAAATTAGCATCGATAAAGTCTTTCCAGGGCGCCTTAATTCCAATCGTGTGTACAAAGTCGAGGTCGTATAAAATGAACCGAAAAGGCCCTTCGTCAATAGCATAGAGGCGAACGTTGTTTTTGGGCCAGTCTTCGTTGCCAATGTAAGATTCAAAAATCATATAGTCCATGAAGTTGTTCATGTCTACTGCTTCATAGAGGTAGCCAAAATCCTCATTAGCGATAGCTGTAAAAAATTGATGGATGCGTTGTTCATCACCATCTTTATGTTCTACTTTTCCCTGAGCTACTATCTTTGCTAAGGTGATTCTATCCTTATCCACCTGATATTTTTTTGCTATTCCATTGGTATTCGCCTCTGTTCGAAGATTCATTAAACCATAGAATACATCATTCACAAACACAACTACCTGCTCTGCATAGGTCAGGTCTAAGTCCAACTCTGCCTGAATGGCCAGTTGAGTCAAAGACATATCTTTTATCATTGATTCAGAAACGTCGCTACCTGAATTTCTAAGCCGAAATGCTTTTATTTTCTGGAGTGAATGCCAGGGTAGCGCATTGGCAGCTATTAGGTTTCCCGAAGTATTGTTATAAGTGTTTTCAAACTTAAGTCCTATCGATTTCAGGGAATAGCCGACACTTGTTACTCCTTTTATTTCAATCTCTACGTTTTCATTTTCTATTAGGAGGTTCTTGTTTTTATAAACATCCAATACCGCATTGATTTCAATATCTTCATAAAAATTTGAATACATGTTATCAAACTCTTTTTGATCTACTTTGAGATGGATCACTTTTAATTTGGTGTCGATATTCTCTGTATTTAAACTTAGAACGTCAGTAACCGGGTGCTTCAATTCTTCATCGAGAAATGAACAACCAGTTGTAATTCCTAAATAAAACAAAAGTATAAAAAGGCTCCATTTTGTATTCATAAATCCTATCAATTTAAACAACTTCGTAACTATTCAGCTGTTGGCTTTTAGTTGTTGGCTGTTGGCTTCCTTCTAACGCGATTTACTCGCGATTGAGGGAAGCCAACAGCTAAAAGTAAAGTAACTGAACAGTTACACAACTTCATTATATCATTATGTAGCTTACTCCTACTGAAAGGTAGTTTTCCGGATTTACAATCTCAAAGCTTTCCGGGATATTAGAGATATTAAAATTTCCGGTGAGGCTGAGCAGGTATTTGGGATGTAATCTGAAACTGGTTTTAAAGGTAGCATAATATCTTAGGTTAAAAGGCAGGTTAATATTCATGTCTTCAAAATCCCGGTTATTTTCCAGCGTTAGTCCTCCACTCCATTGCCACTTTTTAAGTCCTTTGATTCCAATAAGCATCGGCATCTGAAGACGGACAACCTTAGCGGAAAAGTTGGCCATATCGGTTTCATATCGGCTGTGCACAAATTTTCCATAGATCCCCAATTCTGCATAAAAACGTTTGTAAATCCTAAATTGCCAATTGCTCCCAAGATTAAATCCTAAATGACTTGCATTCGTAAGCTGATTTTGGTTTAATTCTTTCTGATGTTGAAATCCGACCAGTAGATTGGCATCTAAATGAAGGTGAGACTGGGCATACGTATTAAGTGGGATCAACAATAGTATCGCCCAAATGAAAATTTTTACCTTTTTGAATGTTCTTTTAAAATTCACCGCATTTTATAAAGTTAGGTAGTAAGTGATGGTTAAATGACTGCTATATTAAAACAGTTTGAGTTCATGGATTGTTCTGTTAAATGGAGTCAGGGAAACTTCATGAAAAAATTCCACTAGTTCTACTTCTATGACTTCCGAGTTGTTAGATAAAAGTTGGAGATCGCCAATATATTTGCTAATCCTTTTACAACGAAAAAAGCCCGTTCCAAAGGAACAGACTTTTTTTCTCGGGTGGAAGACGGGATTTGAACCCGCGACCCTCGGTACCACAAACCGATGCTCTAACCAACTGAGCTACAACCACCAGGTGCTTTTTAGGAAAGCGATGCAAATATAGGTAAGTTCCTAATAAAGCGAAAGTATATTGGAAGAATTTTTTTGCTTGTTTTTCCACATAACTCTAGCCTCCTTTTTCATTGATAGTCAAGCGCTTCCGCAAAATACCATGAAGCTTTAATCAAGAGTTGGCTGGTTTCCGCCGCTGAATGTCTTTGTCAAGGCATCAACTTTCTGTTTCAAATCATCCGAATTGAATTGGTATTATATAAGCTGCGCTGTGTAAAGCCAGAATATCACCGACGGCTTGCTAAGAAAAATACCACTTCTCCCCCTGCTCTCCGTTCCAACTTTGGGAAAAATTATCCAAACACTGCCTGATTAAGTATTTCCAGGATTAAAGCATAAATAGGATACCTGCGATCGCGGGCATCCTACCCCCTTAAAATCCTATAAATCCTCATTCAGACAGTAGAGGCTATGGAGCTCAGCTTTGTAAAGATGCTGCCATGGCGTTGCATTTGAGATGACCAACATCTACGACCTCCCCCGCCTACTCCACTTCCACAAATCATCCATCTGCCCATTAATAAATAAGACCCCGGACAAAAGAAAAACCGCAGCAACAACAGACTGCCCTGAAAAATTTTCAGCATTTAGCCACCCCCCTAATATCAAAGCGACCACCGGATTGACAAATGTACTGGTTACCACTTTGGCCGGCGAGACTTTTTTTAGCAGATAACTAAAAGCGGTGAAGGCTGAAATGGAACCAAAAAACAGCAAATAGAGAAATATCCAGATGGAGTTCATGGTAATCTTTGAAGAATCGAAACGAGTGTATTCGCGAAGTCCTGTACTAATAAGCGCCAACATCACACCGCCAAAAAACATTTGTAAGGCAGCACTTAAAAAGATCGATTTAGGTAAGTTCGCGGTGGGCACCCAAACGGAAACCCAGGCCCAACCGAGCATGGCCGTGAAAATAGCCAGCAACCCTTTCATCAACTCAGGGCTGGATGAAAAGTTGGGTTGCCCAACTAAAAAGGTCATTCCTACTATGCCAAGAACCAAACCTATGATGGCTCCAATCGAAGGCTTTTCCTTTTTCCAGGCCCACAACAAAGCGACAACCAAAACGGGTTGAAAAGAGATGATCAAGGCAGAGATACCCGTATCAATAAACAACAAAGCCCATACCACCAATCCATTTCCAATAGCAAAAAAGAAGAAACCACAAATCACAGTATTAATGAGCTGCTCCCGACTCAGACGGATGGGCCCCTGCATTCGAGCAATGAGAAACAGAATAATACCGGCACAAATGAAACGAAAAGCGGCATACATGAAAGGCGGTACATCTTTAATCCCCCAGGCATTGGCCAGATAGGTAGATCCCCAGACAAAATAGATCAGAAAAAATGATAGGATAATGAGCCAAAACTCACGCTTTTCTGTTGGCATTAATTATGGTTTTTTGCCAAGTCGTTTGACCCGCTATTTGTTGAGCGCAAGTTGGCTAGTAGTACAACGACTAAACAGCCGATCATGTTCAAATACAGGTAAGGTAATTCAATCAGCTCTTTTTTATCGAGGACAAATAGAGTCACGACGACGACTTCACCAATAATCGCCGCATTAAAAACAGCATTCCCTTTCACTTTTTTGAAAAAGAAAGCTACAGCAAAAATGCCCAAAATAGTTCCATAAAATAAGGATCCAACAATATTTACGGCTTCTATCAGATTATCAAAGAGCGAAGCAAACATAGCGAAGGACAATGCAATTATCCCCCAGAGCACCGTGCATATTTTAGCGATACGTAGGTAATGCTGATCTTCTTCTTCTGGCTTGTAAAAACGTTTGTAAATGTCGATGACGGAAGTAGTAGCCAATGCGTTTAGCTCAGAAGCTGTCGTTGACATAGCTGCTGAAAAAATTACCGCCAGTAAAAGTCCGATCAAACCAACCGGCAAGTGCTTCATAACAAAACTGATGAACACATAATCGCCATCTTCGTCATCCATATTTACCCTCGGATCTTCATCGTTGATGGTATTGATAATGGATCGAACGGAATCACGCAAGACCTTCTCCTGTTTCATCAATCTATTGACTGTCTCCGCTTCATTGTCGTAGGGAACGGTAGCGTTTATATTGTTGACCATTTCGTTGATGGCCACTTTTTTAAGTTCGTAAACGTCAGACAAATCCTGCTCCAGGCCTTCATAAGTCTGTGCATAGGAAGTTGCTTTTATCTGAGCCACATTGGCAGCATTGAAATGCAAAGGCGATGGATTGAATTGGTAAAACATAAAGACCATCAACCCAACAAACAACACTCCGAATTGCATAGGCACTTTAAATAGTCCGTTGAACAATAGTCCCAGACGACTTTCTGTCAATGTCCTTCCCGAAAGGTAGCGTTGTACCTGCGACTGATCCGTCCCAAAATAAGAGAGAAACAAAAAGGTGCCGCCAAATAAGGCAGACCATATATTGTATTTATTTTTGAGATCAAACTTAAAGTCGATGACATTGAGTTTGTCCATTTTACCTGCTACTTGCAGGGCATTATCAAGACTCACATTTTGTGGCAACTTGGAAACAATCACAAAAAAGGCAACGACCATTCCGCCAAGGATGACAATCATTTGTTGCTTTTGTGTTTGACTCACTGCTTCTGATCCGCCAGCTACGGTATAGATCACCACCAATAGTCCAATCAATAAAGTAGTAACTCCAAGGCTCCACCCGAGTATGGAGGAAAGGATGATGGCTGGGGCAAAAATTGTTATTCCGGCGGCCAGCCCTCTTGAGATTAAGAAGAGAGCGGCGGTTAGTGTTCTGGTTTTTACATCGAATCGTTGTTCGAGATATTCGTAAGCGGTGAAGACATTGAGGCGATATAAAATGGGCAGGACGAATACGCACAAAACCACCATGGCAATCGGCAATCCAAAATAGAATTGTGCAAAGCCCATTCCTTCTTCGTATGCCTGACCGGGTGTTGACAGAAACGTGATCGCTGAGGCCTGTGTGGCCATGACGGATAAACCGATCGTCCACCACTTCAAATTTTTGTCACCCACCAAAAAGGAGTGTGTATCGTGAATGCCACGAGACTTCCAAACACCGTATCCTACAATTGCTGCCAGTATGGCAACCAGTATCGTCCAGTCTATTGCATGCATCAGGAATAATGTCGGGTAAGTAAGGTGAAGAAAATGAGGATGAGTAAATGGCAGATGAGTACGATCCAGTAGAGGGTTGTCCAGGTTTTGAAAATGGGTGGTTTTTCGTTTTCTATTGGGTTGGCCATACCATGGTTATTTTAATGTAACTGTTTGCTTGCAACAGGAGTCCGAAGTTTCTCTTTAATACTTTATTAAGGCTTGAAGGTGATAAAGATTGAAGCTTTGAAGGAAACTCGATCGCGCGCTCCGCATCTCGAGTGTCCTTCAAACCTTAAAACCTTACTACCATCAAACCTCATTCACAGAGCCAATATTCTAGTACTAACGAATAATAATTTCTTCAAGAAATTCTTCACCCAGTTTTTCATTTAATAAATCGAGTAGTTTTTCCTTTCCATAAGATAGTTCCTGACGAAGTGGTGCTGACTCGATAGTAATGTAAAGTTTATTTTTTCTTAGTGTGATTTTTTTGGTATATCTGGCGATAGACGGCCCCATCATTTCGGTCCATGTGTCCCGAATGACGACCTGGTTGAGTTTTGGTTTTAGCTTGAGCTTATTTACCATGTCTCCCAGTACGTCTTTTATTTTTTGATCGTTGTGTCTTTTCATGTTTTTTTTACTACGAGTTGTTTTGAGCTCTATTGACGGGGATCGCTAAAGCAATCTTATTTTTGATGGAACACGGATTTGATGGATTGAACAGATTTACACGGATTTTTTCTTTTATCGCGCTCGTTTATTCGACCCAAAGTACGTTGGCGGGGTTCACATCCTACAAAAAAAATCCGTCCGTATCCGTTCAATCCGTCAAATCCGTGTCCCATCACCTTAGCGGGCCCATTCAAAATTACTTACTAATAACAAACCGCTTATGACTCACATCAAAGTCCTTAATAATATCCACCACCCTATCTTCATGCGTATCGGTTATAAAAACCTGTCCGATTTCTTTATCAATTAGAAGCTGTAATAAATGCTTAACCCTGTGTTTATCTAATTTATCAAAAATATCATCCAATAGAAAAATTGGATTACATTTTTTTGTGCTTTTTAGAATTTCGTATAGTGCCAGTTTGGTGGCTAAGACAAAAGATTTAAGTTGGCCTTGTGAGGCAAATTTTTTCAGGGGGTAACCTTCAATTTCAAATCCGAGGTCATCTTTGTGAATGCCGACCGTTGTTCTTGCCAAAATTCGATCCTTCTCTTCTGCCTCTTCGGTAAGATACATAAAATCTGCCTCCTCCAACTTAGAAATATAGTTGCAATTTACCTGCTCCGATTCTCCGGAAATCAAGGCGTACAATTTTAAAAATTCGGGCAACCAGTTTTTTATAAACGCTGTTCTTTTGTCAAAGATGATTTTTGCAGGTAGCGCCATTTGTTCGCTGTAGGTCTTGATCAACTTGTAATCGAAGGTTTTGCTTTTCGCAAACTGCTTGAGTGCTGCATTTCGTTGTTTCAAAAGTGAATGGTAGCGTACTAGTTGAAGCAGGTATTCTTTATCCAGTTGAGAAAGCGCGTTGTCTAAAAATTTGCGGCGCCCTTCACTTCCTTCTGTTGCCAGCCTCGTGTCATCCGGCACAATCATAACAACAGGAAACTGCCCGATATGCTCCATCAGTTTTTGATAAGGTACCCCATTATTTTCAATCACCTTCTTCTTTCCGGGAATCACTTTGGCTACCAGCTTATGTTTGTTATCACTCAACTCAAAATCTCCTTCCACACGAAAGAAATCTTTATGATGTAAAACAACATTTATGTCTGGTAAAGAAAAATGGCTTTTGCCCATGCACAGATAATAAATCGAGTCCAACAGATTGGTCTTTCCCATTCCGTTATTCCCGACAATGCAATTGAGCTTTTCATCAAACTCAAAGGCGGCTGAGGAATAGTTTTTGAAGTTTGTTAACTTGATTGTTTTTAGATGCACTATCTGTTGTTTGCTATGGGGCAAAGATAGGAAATTATATGGGCTGTGGTCTTTGATGGGACACGGATTTAACGACAATGTGTTCTAAAGACCGATAAGCAATCCCTTTGCTCCGCGATAGTGCTTACCAGTGTTTAAGACACACGCTAAAGGGGAAAAACGTTGACCTTGGCGTTGACTTCTAAACCACCTCCGCCACCACAAAAGTACTACCGCCCACATAAACCAAATCACGCGCAGTAGCTTTCGATTTTGCGGCTTCCAGCGCTTCAGCAACACTTGGATAAGCATCGCCTTCCAGTTCAAATTCTGTAGCTTTTTCTTTTAGCGCACTAGCATCAAGGCCGCGAGGAATAGCTGCTTTACAGAAATAGTAAGTGGCTTCTTTTGGAAAGTGATTTAATAGCTTGGAGATATCTTTATCGTTGACCATTCCGATGACCATGTGAAGACTTTTCCTTTTAATCTCTGAAAGATCCTTCATGGCGATTTTAAGGCCAGAATCGTTGTGAGCGGAGTCAGCGATGATCGTTGGGCCGGAGCCCAAAACTTCCCAGCGACCGACATAGTTTGTCATTTCCCGGAGTTTGGGGAGTCCGTTGCGGATATCGTATTCCCGCACCATTTTGAAAAGGTTCAGGTCATTGAGTTCTTCCAGGGCCTGGAAAAATGTGGTGACGTTTTTGTCCTGAACAGACCCAAGCAAATTAATGTGTACATCGGGGTAACAACAAAGGTCGCCACGATAGATGGAGTAAACACTGTGGGTAGCCGTTCGCTTTTTCAGTTGCGCGCGATAAGACTGATCACCGAAAGAAATTGGTGCTTCATTTTCTGCTGCTTTTGCTTTGAATACATGCGCCACTTCCTGCTGGTATTCTCCTATTACAACGCGAGTTTTTGGCTTAATAATTCCCGCTTTTTCGAGCGCAATTTCCGGAAGGGTTTCACCCAACATATTTTGGTGGTCGTAGCTGATGTTTGTGATGACACAGAGGTCGGGGTTTAGAATATTGGTAGAATCCAAACGTCCACCTAAGCCCGTTTCTATGATAGCGATATCAATTTCTTGTTTTGCAAAATAATCGAACGCCATGGCAACGGTGATTTCGAAAAAGGAGGGTTTTATTTCCTCAATTTTTTGTTGGTACTTATCTACAAAAGTAATGACTTCATCCTGTGAAATAAATGCTCCATTAATTTTAATTCGTTCTCTGAAATCACGGTAGTGAGGAGAAGTGTACAAAGCCGTTTTATAACCACGATTTTGCAGAACAGCGGCAAGCATATGGGCCACTGTTCCTTTTCCGTTTGTACCTGCAATATGAACGCTTGGAAATTTTTCTTGAGGATGATCTAGTAAGTCGCAAAGCGCCTTGATGTTTCCCAAATCTTTTTTGTAAGCGGCGGCACCTTCCCTTTGATACATAGGAAGTTGCGCATACAGATATTCGAGTGTTTGCTCGTAGTTTAAAGTGGTGCCAGGCATTTGCAAATGTTGGTGTGTTATAAGATTCTAGTACTAATGTCTGAGAAGATGGTATGACGGCACAGTATGGCCATATGGGCTTGTTTAGGTATTCTCAGCAACTGCTCTAAACTAAAAAAGAGCAGCGACAAAGCTACTCTTTTTTTGTGCATTTTTACACAAATAATCTGGTAAGATTTATTATTTATTCGTTGGAAGTTGGAGGTGGGAAGCGCCTACGTTCGCGGGCAACTTCCCACTTCCCACCGCTCTCCTATTGCAATTTAAAGCGATAAGTAATATTCCCACATTGTGAATCCTGATCTGATTTATCAAAATTATATTTCTTGGCATTTTTAATGGCTAATGAAACCAGCTTTTGACTTTGTGTCGTTGAACCGGAAAGTTTTTGCTTAGCGCTAATCACCTTACCGTTACTATCCACACAAACTCTCAAACGAACAGTACCTACTTCCTGAAAGTTTCCGGTTACCGGACCAGCGGGATTGTAGCCTCTTCCTCCGAAACCATCTACTGAACCGCTACCAGAGCTTTCACCCGTTAGTACATCTGAATCAGGGGTACCGTCTTCTACTCCTGCGTTTCCGGCTGTGCCTGAAGTTCCCTGACTGTCACCATCTTTTCCTTTTCCACCACTAAAGGCATCTTTAAATTTATTTTTGGCGGCTTCCTTCGCTTTTTTATCGGCAGCAGCTTTTGCAGCCTTTGCAGCAGCAGCATCGGCCTTTGCTTTTTTGGCCGCACGTTCAGCGGCAGCCTTTGCATCTGCTTTAGCTTTTTTAGCAGCTTTTGCAGCATCCGCTTTTTTCTTTTTTGCAGCAGCTAGTTTCCGAGCTTCTGAATCCGCCGTAATTTTTTTAGTGTCCTCCTTTTTTGGAGCGGTCTTCGGCTTTTCCTTTTTAGGCTTCTCCGCTGGCTTTTCTACTTTTACTTCTTTCTCTTCCACCACATCTTCTGGCTCTTCTACTTCCGATGGTTCAGCGGCTGCTTCTACATCCGTTGCATCTGCGATTTGTGCAGGAGCAGGTTCTTCTTCTCCTTGCCCTACATCTGGTGCACCGAAGCTAATCGCTACACTTGGTTGCCCGGGAGGAGGAGTCGGGAAAGTTGAATGCATAAGTATTAGAAACAAAATTAATGCAATATGCAAAACGATACTAACTGTTAAGCCAATTTTTTGGTTCTGTTCTTCCTGATGCAATACCGTATCCATAAGCGTTCATTTTTAGTGTTCTTAAAAATGAAAATTCAAATTAAAATAAAAATTAAAAGGCGATCAATTTAGTCTTCACACTTCGTAATTGAATGTCTTACGATTAGTGTTTTAATTTTCATTTACATTTTAATTTTCATTAAATGCTTTTGTCTGTCTACCTGAATAGATGTAGTATTTAGATGATTATGGTGCGTAAAAGTTTGGACTCTTATTTAGATAAACGTGATCTAAGGTCAAAAACATTCATGTTTAACGGTTTTTTTGGAGAGTTTAACTGTTTTTAAGAGTGTCAGGCTAACGGGGCCAGTAACGGAATCGTATTCGGCAAATTTATTTGCCAGAATCACCAACTAACTGATTTGCAAGTTGTTAGAACCTGGCAAATAAATTTGCTGGTTACGTGCCTGTGCTCTTGGCCAGCGCCTATTCTCCTACTCGTCAATGACCATAATGGTCGCAATCTCCAGTCTTTGCGCTATATCCATCACTTCCACCGTATATTCTATCGGTGTTTTTCCATCTGAGGTGATGGTAATGTCCAGATTTCTGTTTCCTCGCTTGAGGTTCCTTAATCCGGCTTCCAGTTTTCCTTTGCTTACTTTCTTTCCATTAAGGGAAAAAGTACCCGTTCTGCTGATGGATACATCAGTAGGGTCGCTTGAGGCTGTTGTAGGATTGCCTTTTCCTGGCAACTTGAGGTTAAGTGCGTTGGGTGCTACCAAATTTGATGTCAACATAAAGAAGATCAACAAAAGGAAAATAATGTCGGTCAAGGACGACATACTAAACTCTGCACTTACTTTTGATCGTTTCTTGATTCCCATTTCAAATTATTTTGGCCTTGGTGAAGTGGCTAATATGGCTTTCATCTTTAGATCTGCTGCTACTTTCATGATTTCAGCAACCGTCTTGGTGGTCACTCCTTTTTCAGCAACGATCGCCAGCGTCGCATTTGATCTGTTTTCTGTCTTTGCTAATTCTGCACGCACGGCCGACTTCAATCGTCCCATCGTAATTGAATTGCCGTTAAAGTTCATTTTTCCGTCCTTCGTCACGGAAACCGCTATATTGGTTGGTGCTACTGTTTTGGAATCAGATTCCGGCAGTTCCAAATTATCTACCTGTACAAAGTTTGCTGTCAGCATGAAGAAGATCAACAACAAAAAGATAATGTCGGTCAAGGACGACATACTGAACTCTGCGCTTACTTTAGTTCGTTTTTTAAGACCCATTGGTTGTTTTTTTTGCAAAAAAAGACGGAAGTTTCCCCATAAAATAAAACACGTCAGACGAGCAAACTTTGACTTTGACTTTGACTTCGATTTTGGCTTCTCCTAGGTTGGCTCCTGTAGCAAATCCATAAACTCAACCGTATTTTTTTCCATCTGGAAGATTACTTTATCTACGTTTGCCACAAGAATGTTGTAACCAACGAAAGCGAAGATACCGATGGCCAGTCCAAATGCTGTAGTTGTCAATGCCTGGTAAATACCACCAGCAAGTACATCTGGTGTAACGTTTTGTTCCGTTGCCATTTTATAAAAGGCCAGGATCATACCTGTTACGGTACCAAAGAAACCAATCATTGGAGCAGCCCCCGCAATACTGGCAAGGCGAGATAAGTTCTTTTCCAGTTTAAAAACTTCGAGGTTTCCTACGTTTTCAATCGCGGCATCAATATCGCGTAATGGCTTACCGATTCTCATCAATCCTTTTTCTACCATACGTGCAACTGGAGAATCAGTTGTTTGGCAAAGTGCCTTAGCTGCAGCAATATTACCTGCGGCTACATTTGCTTTTATGTTGTTCATAAAGGCCTGATCAATGCTACCTGCTTTTTTGATGGTTAGCAATCGCTCTACAAAAATGTAAAGGGCGTGAATGGCGCGTATCAATAAGATACCAAAGATGATGATGGCCATTGGTCCACCACTCGTTATGATTTTAATCAAACTTTGGCTGCCTTCTCCATCAGCTGCATCTTGAAATAAGAATAAGGATTTGTAATACATGTGCTAGTGTTTAATGATTTTTCAGTTTTGTATCGCTGAAGTAAAAATTCTAAACGATATTTGAGGGGGCAAATTATCAAACGGCTAACTATTTTTATAGTTTTTCGTTAGAAATTATAGCTTTAACCTCTTTTTATTTATTTCTTTGGCTTACAGGGAATTAGATAGCAGATGATTCGAGCTCTTTTTTCGTCTTTTTAGAAATGTTTAAAGACGCTAAAGTTACCAATTTTGAGCTTATTGTATTAAAAGGATGTTGGTTTCCGACAGATAATTAGTGGAACAATGACAACATTTGAATAGGACACAAAACAATACAGCCCATTTTTCAGTTTAACTATAAAGCAAATCAAGCGAAAATTCGCTACATTGCATTTTTATATCACCTTAGTATTGCTGAAGCGGTTTTTTCTTCCTGAAAACCCGTGCAGCAATACGAATAAATCACACAAAATGGATCAAAATATTGCCGTAGAAAAGCAAAAATCGGCTCCCAAATCTGGTTCAGGTTATAACCCCAGAATAAAAAAAATTGCAGTACTTGGTTCTGGCGTTATGGGCTCAGGTATCGCTGCACACTTTGCCAATATTGGCCTGGATGTCATCATGTTAGACATCGTTCCTTTCGATATTAGTGAAGCGGATAAAAACAACAAAGCAGTCCGAAATAGTATCGTAAACGGTGCCCTGGCTGCTTCTATCAAATCTCGTCCTGCCCCACTCTACGATAAGAAATTTGCCAGCCGCATAACAACCGGTAACTTTGATGATGACTTTGAGCAAATCGCTGATTGTGACTGGATTATCGAGGTAGTGATTGAGCGACTTGATATCAAAAAACAAATCTTTGAAAAAGTAGAACAATTTCGTAAAAAAGGATCGTTGGTTACGTCCAATACGTCCGGAATTCCAATTCACCTGATGACAGAAGGTCGCAGTGAGGATTTCAAGAAGCATTTCTGTGGAACCCACTTTTTCAACCCGCCGCGTTACATGCGCCTGTTTGAAGTCATTCCAACAAAGGATACCGCTCCTGAAGTAATCGACTTCTTCATGGATTACGGAGATCGCTATTTAGGTAAGCAAACGGTACTTTGTAAAGATACACCCGCTTTTATCGCCAATCGTGTGGGCGTATATGCCATGGCTAAGATTTACCAATTGACTGAAGAGATGGGCATGAGCATCGAAGAGGTAGATGCTTTGACTGGTCCTGTTTTGGGTCGACCCAAAACCGGTACTTTTCGATTAGGTGATTTGGTGGGCCATGATACTGCTGCAAAAGTAATCATGGGCATCAAAGAAAATTGCCCGAAAGATGAGCAGGCCGGCGCTTTTGAAATACCTGCCTATTTGCAATTTTTGCTGGACAATACGTTTTTGGGCAACAAGACAAAAAAAGGTTTTTACGAAAAGACCAAAGAGCGCGATGAAAAAGGTCGTCCAGTTATTTTGGCACTTGACCTAAAGACACTGGAATACAAAAAATCTGTGCGCCCAAAGTTGGAGAGTTTAGCTACAGCTAAACAAATTGACAGCCTCCCGAACAAAATCAATGCGATGTTCAACGCAGAAGATAAAGGTGGCGAACTGGTCAGACGTTCCTTACTTGGTTTGTTTGCTTACGTTTCAAATCGTATCCCTGAAATCTCTGACAACCTATACAGTATTGACGATGCCCTTCGGGCAGGTTTTGCCTGGAAATTGGGACCTTTCCAGTACTGGGACACTATTGGTGTAAAGAAAGGAATTGAGATGGCAGAAGCGCAAGGCGAAAAGATCGCTGACTGGGTGAAAGAAATGGCCGCTGCTGGTCATGAAACGTTCTACAAATCTGAAAATGGCAAAAGCCTTTACTACGATAAAGAAAGCAAGTCCTATCAGGTTGTACCGGGTGCAGAGCACTTTATCATCCTTGACAACTACCGCGAAAAAGCACCGGTTTTCAAAAACGATGAAGTGGTTTTACATGACATCGGAGACGGCGTACTCTGTCTAGAATTTGTCAGTAAAATGAATTCAATTGGCGAAGGTGTACTCAGAGGCATGAATGAAGCCATTCGAATTGCAGAGGAAGATGGTTGGAACGGATTGGTGATTGGAAATAATGCAGAACATTTTTCTGTTGGTGCCAATTTAATGATGATCGGAATGCTTGCTTTCCAGGAAGAATACGATGAATTAAATATGGCCATCAACTTATTCCAACAAACGACCATGCGCTGTCGCTACTCCAGCATTCCAGTGGTGATTGCAACGCAGGGATATGTATTCGGAGGTAGTTGCGAAACGCTGATGCACTGTGATGCGGCGGTTTGCGCTGCTGAATCATACATCGGATTAGTGGAAGTTGGTGTAGGATTATTACCTGGCGGAGGTGGAACGAAGGAATTTGCATTGCGACTTTCTGACTCTATGTACGCAGGTGATGTTGTCATTCCAAAGTTGATTGAATCATTGAAGACCGTTGGTATGGCTGCTGTAAGTACCTCTGCTTATGAAGCTTACAACCTGGGGTACTTGCAGGAATCAAGAGACACTGTTGTGGCAAATACGCAACGCAATATTGGTGAAGCTAAGGCAAAAGTGCTGGAGCTTTGCAAGGACTATACGCAGCCTATTGGTCGAAAAGATATTCGCGTATTGGGTCAGAATGGTTTGGGGGCGCTGTACACTGCTGTAAACGAATTACAACTTGGTGCTTACGCTTCAGAGCATGATGCTTTGATTACGCGCAAGATCGCTTATGTGCTTTGTGGTGGTGACTTGAGTGGGCCTCAAAACGTTTCTGAGCAATACTTACTTGACATTGAGCGCGAGGCATTCCTTAGTCTTTGTGGGGAGAAGAAGACGCAGGAGCGGATTCAGCATATGTTGCAGACTAATAAGCCGTTGAGGAATTAGTCTCTACAGCGGAGCGGTAAACTAAGGGGTGGGAAGTTGGAAGTGGGAAGTGGGAAGTGGGAAGTTGGAAGTTGCCCACTAATGTGAACCACCTTTATTGACTATTGACTTGGATTTTATTTAAAAATCAGTTGTTTTGCCGGAAGGCGGATGACTTAAAAAATAAGGGATGAATTCCCTACAAAAATATGGAAGCATATATCGTAAAAGCATATCGAAGCGCCGTTGGCCGTGCCAAAAAAGGTGGCTTCAAAAATTTTCGCTCGGATGATCTGGGTGTAGAAGTTGTAGAATATTTAATGACTCAGGTTCCTGAGTTGGATCCGAATATAATTGACGATGTGTTTGTTGGATGTGCCAACCCTGAGGGGGAGCAAGGATTCCAGATTGGACGTCAGATTTCTGTTCGTGCTTTGGGCAAACCGGTTCCTGGTGTAACGGTGAATCGCTACTGCGCATCCGGATTAGAGACCATTGCTATGGCTGTTGCCAAAATAAAAGCAGGAATGGGCGAGGTCTATCTCGCTGGTGGTGTGGAGAGTATGAGTATGATTCCAATGACGGGTTATAAACTCGCTCCTAGTTACGCCGTTGCAAGTACCACTCCTAACTACCTGACTAGTATGGGGCATACTGCCGAGGCCGTTGCAGGTAAGTACAAGATCAGCCGTGAGATGGCGGATGAGTTTGCCTACAAGTCACATGTAAAAGCTGCTGCTGCCATTGATAGTGGTAAGTTTAAGGATGAGATTGTTCCGGTAACGGTAAAAGATATTTACGTGGAAGACGACAAGCGCCAAGAGCGTGAGTATGTGATGGATACGGACGAAGGTGTTCGTCGATCCACTACCGTAGAAGCATTGTCAAAATTGCGTCCCGTGTTTAAAAATAATGGAAGTGTAACAGCAGGTAACTCTTCGCAGACTTCGGATGGTGCAGCATTTGTTTTGGTGATGAGTGAGCGCATGGTTAAAGAATTGGGCCTCACGCCTATTGCCCGGATGGCTTCTTGCTCTGTGGCTGGTGTTGATCCAATGTATATGGGCATTGGCCCTTGTGCTGCCATTCCAAAGGCCTTGAATCAAGCTGGTTTGGCCTTGAAAGATATTGATCAGATCGAATTGAATGAAGCTTTCGCTGCGCAAGCTCTTGCTGTGATTCAGGAGGCTGGGTTGGACCCTGATATCGTGAATCCAAATGGTGGTGCCATTGCTTTGGGTCATCCGCTTGGATGTACTGGTGCGAAGTTGACTACTCAGTTGCTGAATGAGATGCGTCGCAGAGATCAGAAGTATGGGATGGTGACGGCTTGTGTTGGTGGTGGTCAGGGAATTGCTGGGGTTTTTGAGTTGTTGAATTAATTAGGAGTCGGGGGATGGGGATGCTTTACCCACCTTTTCTTTGCTTGTCAGGATAATTAAAGCATCCTATGCAAATGATTTATCCCCATTTGGGGAACAGTTTAATGAGCCCGCTCGATAATCTGTTCTCCGAATGGGGATTTAATTTTGGCGTAGGGGCATTCGCCTTACGAACCCTAAAAGCAAACATTTGGATAGATATAGGGGCAATCGTATCTTCGGCGCTAATATGAAAAAAATTACAAAAACATGGAAAGCGCTGTCAGCTATCGTCAAAAACCCATGGTTACTAAACCGGGTGCTAGCAGACGACTCCATTTGGCAAAATTATATTGAGCAGAACTATCAAATGAAGTCCGGGCTTCCAGTGGTAGACATTGATGAAGTGTGTGGAGACTTGGATATAACGCTGGAATGTTTTGCGTTTTTGGATGGTGGTTCGTTGCCGACGGATATTGCTTTGTTGAAGGCATTGAGTAAGCAGATTGAGAATTGTCAGTATTTTGAGATTGGAACCTGGCGGGGGGAGAGTGTGGTGAATGTGGCGGAGCATGCGGCGGAATGCTATACCTTGAATCTTTCGAAGGCAGATTTATTGGCGATTGGAGCTGATGAGCGGTATGCAGATTTGCATGGTTTCTTTTCTAAAGGTAAAAAGAACATTAAGCATTTGGAAGGCAATTCTTTGAATTATGATTTCAAGGGTTTAGATAAAAAATTTGATTTGATTTTCATAGATGGAGATCATCATTATGATTATGTGAAGAATGATACGGCTAAGGTGTTTGAGCATTTGGTGCATGATGATACGGTGGTGGTCTGGCATGATTACGCATACTCACCAGAGAAGATTAGGCCGGAGGTGATGGCAGGTATTTTGGATGGAGTGCCGATGGAGTGTCGGAAGTATTTGTATCACGTTTCTAATTCTATGTGTGCTGTTTATACTCGGCGGGAGTTGAGGAGTAAGGAGTTGAGTGTGCCGATGGTGCCGGATAAGACGTTTCGGGTTCGGGTGGAGCGTCGGGGGTTGTAGGCCCACTCTTTGCGTCATAGGGCGGTGCCCTAGTTAAAAATGTTGTGCGACATAAATTTGTCGGTTACGACTAAGGTCATCAACCATACTATTTCAAAACTAAAACAGGATAACAAATGTCAGAAGAAAAATTCCAAACCTTGCACCCCCAAGGTAAAAAAGGCGTAAACATACTAAAACGCCGTTACGACTTCATCAAAGACTATATTTTAAAGACTGTAAAAAAACATGGCGAAATTGAGTATCAGGAATTATCTGATATGGCGATCCGTGACTTGTCGGAAGAATTTGACGGAAAGGTAGTCTGGTATATTGTATCGGTGAAGTTGGATTTGGAAGCACGTGGAATCATAGAGCGGATTCCAAAAACTAGCCCACATCAAATACGGTTAAAGAACTAAGTGTAATTTTTCGGACAAGATTTTGATTCCTTTCTTAGTATTTTGTCTTTCTTATTTAAAAGTAACATCATGAAGCGAAAAGAATTCATAAAAGGATCAGCAATACCAGGGCTCGCATTGGCGAACAAACTGTTGTTTCTTTGCCACTCAGATTACCATTGATTCCGCGAGTAACATTTACCAAACTTAAAAGTCCGGCAAACGTTAACTCACATCATCTTGTTCAACCACCACCACGTGAGAACAATCCCTGGAATAGCGTAATGACCCCGACCCCTATAGCCCCATAAAAAATGGAGTCTGTAGACATGGTCGCAATGGTGCCTCCTGCGATCAATACGATTCCAATTAGGATACTGAGAATACCTGTACTACCGCCTCCAGTAGCCTGCTCTCCCAATTGCTTATCAACAATAGCTTTGAGCTGATCTTTGACGGCCAGGTATGCGCTGGTCGCCATGGCTTCTGCTGCTTGCGTTTCAACTCCATTTTGTGCCAAGAAGTCGATGACATCTTTTCTACCTGCACCTTTTAGGAACATATTGGAAGCTGCGTTGTGTAGTTCTGCGTTTTCTATTTTTTGTTGTTTGGTGGTTGTTAAATTCATAGTAGGTTTAGTTTTAGTTTTAGTTTTAGTTCCATGGTTTTATATTTTTTGAAGACGCAAATTTCTGCGAATGCGTTTTAAAGATCGGTAAGCCTGTCCGGCTGGCCAGAGGAGCACCCCCTTTGATTTATCAAATCGGTGGGATTGCTGAGCTGGGTTGGAAAAGTCAGAATACGAAGGCGAATTTCCACACGACTTTAAGTCTTTGCGTTAGAGGGAATATTCACATGCACATTCTAATTTTTTGCGTCTCAGTTCAGCAATCCCTTTGCTTTGCGAAAAGGGCTTACCGATCTTTTAAACACGCATGTTATTGAGATCTCATCTGAAGCTTTTAGCAAGAAGTCCCTTGCAAATAATCACCCCTCCAATCACAATTGCACCAACGAAAATAAACTCACTTGCCAAAGTAGCAATCGCTCCTCCTATGAATAATACAAATCCAAGTGTAAGATTTTCCATTACACTGCCTACCGCTTTTTCTTTGTTAGCGTCAACGATCATTGTCATGTTTTGTGATTTCGTGTTTTTCATTTTTTATTGTTTTAGATGTTAAAATAGTTGTGCCGTAAGTGTGTTGTCTTTAATTCTAACGCAATATCAGAAATGAAAAAAATAAGTGTCAATATTTTATTGATAAAATAAAAAATCGTGTACGCAAAAAATTTCGTTGTAATTATTTGCTTATATTTTTTTGCGTTTAAAAGATCGGTAAGCGTGACCTTTGATTTATCAAATCGGAGGGATTGCCGAGCTGAGACGCAAAGAATTAGAGTTTTGCGTCTCAGCTCGACAACCCCTTTGCTTCGCGAAAAGTGCTGACCGATCTTTTGTTCGCGTTAATGGAAGCCCTCCTATATCCGCTTGTTTCCTGAAAGAAAAAATAATAAAATCATATCTAAAGTTTAATACTTTTTAAATAGCTAATAAGCTATCTTTGCGCCGGTTTGGAGGATACATCTTCCATTCCTTTTTATGGTTCATTATTAACTATTAAAAATTAAATGATTTTGTACAAAGACACTTTAAAACACTGTCAAACTCTTGAGAAAGAATTTGACCAAATTCCATCAGAACGTAAAGACATATTACGATCGCTAAGTGATTACATTCAAGGAAAAATCGAGCAAGGGGAAACACCTCGCATTAACGTTATCTGTACGCACAACTCCAGAAGGTCGCATCTTGGGGCCATCTGGATGGCTGCTGCAGCGAATTACTATAAGTTACCTGAAGTTGAAACGTATTCAGGTGGAACAGCAGCAACTGCTTTTAACAGAAATGCGGTTAGTGCATTGAAAAGATTCGGTTTTGATGTGAGCGTTTCTGAAGAGAAAACGAATAACCCAAGGTACCACATCAGCTGGTCGGACGAGATGGTACCTTATCAGGCATTTTCCAAGAAGTACGATGATGCTCCTAATCCGGTAAAGGGTTTTGCTGCGGTTATGGTGTGCACGGATGCAGAGGAAGCTTGCCCAAATGTCGCCGGTGCTGAATTCAAACTATCTATCCCTTTTAGTGACCCTAAAGCTTCAGACGGAACAGGCAGAGAGGAGCAAACATATGACGATGCTTGCCGTCAGATTGGACGTGAAGCTTTGTTTGCTTTTAGTCGGGTATAAAAGGCTTGAGGATTTGAAGGTGATAAGCTTTGAAGGACACACGATCGCGCGGGATCTGCGTAACATGTGTTCCTTCAAAGCCTATCACCTTCAAACCTTAATAACGCGTTAGAGGAAAACTCCTGTCGTCGGTCTTTTCACTTTTAAACAAAACAAAATGAAAAAATGCATTGCCGAAGTCATAGGAACCTATGCCCTGGTTTTTTGTGGCCCTGGCGCTATTGTTATTAATGATCTGACGGATGGTTCTATGGGGCATGTTGGTATCGCGATTACTTTTGGACTTATCGTGATGGCGATGATCTTTTCATTTGGGAGTCTTTCCGGAGCTCATATAAATCCGGCGGTGACGATTGGTTTTGCCCTGACGGATCGGTTTAAGAAGTCCGATTTATTTCCCTACATTATGGCACAATTGGCAGGTGCACTTCTTGCCGCTGCTACCCTAAAATTTCTTTTTCCTTCTCATCCTAATTTGGGTTCTACCCTACCCCAAGGCTCTGAAATGCAGTCGTTTGTTCTGGAAATTATACTTACCTACTTTTTAATGTTGGTGATTCTTTTTGTTGGCCAAAATGAAGAGACGAGACCTTATACGGCTATTGCAGTTGGCGGAACCGTGCTGTTGGAAGCCATGTTTGCCGGACCGATCTGTGGGGCTTCAATGAATCCTGCTCGGTCTATAGGTCCTGCTTTGGTTGCTGGGGAGCTGACTAGTTTGTGGCTTTATATTGTGGCGCCCGTTGTGGGGGCGGTTTTGGCTACTTTTACCTGGAAGTTTTTGAGAGAATAAGGTTTGGAAGTATGAGGGACCGGGAAGCATCATCGCGAAGCAAGGTGACTCCCGAGTTAGGGTTAGAGTTTGAGTTTGAAATAGCCAGCTCATGTTTATCTGCTGAGTTTGACAAGGCTTAAGGGATCATTGAGCCCTCAGCTTGTCTGTCGGGATCGGTGCGCCTGAGTGTGGTATAGTAGCTAATGTTTTCTTCTCAAAAAGCTCCCCGATCCCGACGGACCTGCGGCCGGGGGCTCAATGATCTGTGGGATTTTAGTTCCGCAATCGTAAGGATCTTGTCTCGCCGATCTTTAACAAACTCAAATAATACTTAATGAAAATAAACAAATACCTAAAACGAATTAAAGTAAAAGTCGATCCAAAAGTCGATCTTCAAACGCTCACGCTTTTGCAAAAAGCACATCTCCTCAATATACCTTTCGAAAATTTAGACATTCATAACAATACCGAAATTCGTTTGGATATAAATCGCATTTTCACGAAAGTGATCACCAACGGAAGAGGCGGATTTTGTTATGAACTCAATGGGCTTTTTTATGAATTGTTATTGAGAATTGGCTTTGAAGCAAAATTAATTACTTGCCGAGTTTATAAAGCCGAAAAAGGTTATGGATTAGAGCATGCGCATATGGCAATTATAGTGGCCCTGGATGATGGTGAATATCTTTGTGACGTCGGATTTGGAGCATTTGCAATGGGGCCATTGGCATTAAATATGGGGACGCTGCAACAAGATTTGAAAGGTGTATTTGTCATTGAAAAATACGAAGACGAATATTTTAGGGTTAGCAAACTCAAAGATGATCAGGCTACTCCCGAGTACATTTTCAAAAAGAAAGCGATGACTTATACTGACTTTGTGGAAATGTGTCATTACACACAAACCAGTCCTGATTCGCATTTCACCCAAAAGAAAATCATCAGTCGACCAACACTTACAGGTCGCATTTCGCTAAGCGCTAAGACCTTGAAAATAACAGTAGGCAACAATAGTACGGCCTATCCTTTATTGAATAAAGTTGATTTTGATAATAAGCTATGGGAATATTTCAACATACGTAGGTAAATTCTCCCATAAATCAATGAAAATACCAATGAATTCTTAGATAGAAGCAGTTATCAGCACTTTTTTATTAGAATAAGCTTACCTTTGCACTCTAATTTAAGTCCTTCGGCAGAAAATCATACGCTTTAAGCAAGCGTCACCCGCAGACTAGCGAGCGGGCAGGTTTTAAGAATAAACATACTTTTATTGCTTTAAATGATAAATTGTCTGGGATTAATATAGAAGATGGATGACGTTTTTCCTTCAGGAAAATACTTTAAAATCTTCTTTTAAAAATAATCATTTTGACAACGTTTAAAGAACTGGGTCTTTCAGATGACATTCTGAAGGCTATCACTGAACTTGGATTTGAAAAGCCAAGTGACATTCAAACACAGGCAATTCCTACTCTTTTAAGTGAGGATACCGATTTTATCGGTTTGGCTCAAACAGGAACTGGAAAAACTGCCGCTTTCGGATTACCGCTACTCCAGCGAATTGATCCTTCCAAAAAACATACTCAGGCACTCGTACTCGCTCCTACTCGCGAACTCGGCCAGCAAATTGCTGACCAGCTTTACAAGTATAGTAAGTACATGGCCAGAGTTAATGTGCTACCTGTTTATGGTGGTACTCCAATTTACAATCAAATCAAAGAACTAAGAAAACCAACGCATGTTATCATTGCTACGCCGGGTCGTTTAATTGACCTGATCAAGCGAAAGGCGGTCAACCTCCAAAATCTAGAAATGTTGATTTTAGATGAGGCGGATGAGATGCTCAACATGGGGTTCAAAGAAGAGATTGATGAGATTTTGAGCTATGCTTCTGAAGACAAATACACCTGGTTGTTTTCTGCCACCATGGCCAAGGAGATTAAGAAGATCGTCAAGAAATATATGGACGAGCCGGTGGAGGTAAAGGTGAATACCAAGAACGAGGTGAATGCGAATATTGACCATCAATATGTTTTGGTACGTAACCATGATAAGATGGAAGCGATGACTCGTTTCATTGATCTAAATCAGGAATTACGTGGTGTGGTATTTTGTCGTACAAAACGCGACACACAAAATCTGGCAGAAGATTTAGCGAAAGCTGGCTATCAGGCAGATGCTTTACACGGTGACCTTTCTCAGGCACAACGTGATCGGGTGATGCGACGTTTTAAGGCACACGATTTGAGAATTTTGGTCGCCACCGATGTTGCAGCCCGTGGTATTGATGTGGATGATTTGACCCACGTTTTTCACTTCACCCTACCCGATCAAAACGAATACTACACGCACCGAAGTGGACGTACCGCTCGTGCCGGAAAAAAAGGTATTTCGATTACGTTTATTAGTGGTCGCGAAACCTATCGCATCTACTCGCTCGAACGTCTATTGGGTATACAATTTACTAAAGTACAAATTCCGAGTAGTGAAGCTATTGCGGAATCAAGAATAGAACGTTGGTGCCATAAAATCATCAAAACAAAAACCAAAGGACGCATCCATGATGAGGCGCTGGAAAAAGTAACTGAACTTTTTGAAGAAGTTACCAGAGAAGCTTTGATCAAGAAATTATTGGTTGCAGAATTGGAGCAACTTGGCAGCGGTAGCGGCAAAGATTTGAATGATTTTGAATCACGAGGTGGTGGCGGCGGTCGACGTGACCGAGGTAGAGGCAGAGGTGGTGACCGAAGAAGAGGTGGTGGTGGATTCCGTCGTGGTGGCGGTGGTAGTTATGGTGGTGGTGGCCGCAGACGTCGAACTGGTGGAAGCGACCGTGATGGTGATCGAGACCGTGATTCAAGAGGTAGTGGTGATCGCAGAAGTGGTGGTGGTGATCGCAGAAATTCTAGTGATCGCAGCAGCAGTGGCGAACGCAAGAAGTTCGGTTCCGGAAGTTTTAAAAAGAAGAAACGCTACTAGTTGAAGCGATAAATAAAATAAAAATTATCCCGGATGTTGATTAGTCAATGTCCGGGATTTTTTTGTCTTCTGATGTGATCTTTTTATATATTTACTGAATGAAGTTGTTTAAGTTATTTCCTGTGGCTCACGCAAGCATTCCAAGAAGTTTGATTAACAACCTCAATGAACCGTTCGTTTTCAAACAAAAACCAACAATCAATGACTTTTAAATCGTGTTTTATTATTATTGGGCTACTCCTCTTGTTGCAAAGTTGTGGTGATGGCCATATCACTTCCGGAGAAAATGGCACTAGAAAAGGGTTAGACGGGTTAAATGGTATTTACGTAAGTGAAGGCTATCAAACACGTGACGATGATTCAGATTGGATGGTGGTATCCGTGATTTCATTGAGCAAAAACCAAGCTCAGATTAGTATCCGGTCGAGAGTAGATAATGGCAAAACAGCCACCTGTGCTTATTCGTCCACCGCTACAATGACAGAGAACAAAAATATGTTGAAAGCTACGTTTCCAGAAAACAGTATTGACTTTTCCTTTACAGAAAATCAGCTTAATATTAGCGGTTCGACTGAAGCGGATATTTCTTTTCTGGAAAGTTTTTGTCAGGAAGGAAGTAGTATTGCGGGGTCTTACGTAAAGCTTTCGGAGCCATTAGATGATGCGCAGTTGTTGAAAGGTGGTTTTGTCAGGAAGCTGTCGATGCATGGAATTACTTTTAAAATTCAGGCGGGTAGTTCTGGTTCCAGTAACGAACTCTTGATTCAACCTGCAGGCTTGAGTGAGTCAAATGAAAAAATTGTGCGGCCAATAAAAGGTTTTATTAAGGATGCGAAAGTTGCGGATTTGGATGGCGACAGCTGGCCGGAATTATTACTTTTTATTGACTTAGGTAAATCTAAAAAAACGGGAACAGTACTCGCTTATTCTGCAGAGGATGGCAAGTCTCTTTCTGAAATAACTTATCCTAATACCTTTGGAGCGGATCAGATAAGCGAAGGATATTTTGGACAAGATACATTTTATCTTTCAGGACAGCAATTGATTCAGGCGTTTCCTGTTCATTCTGTAGATGGGAAAATTACTAATAAAGTTCGACGTGTTGAGTATTCGTTGGTGGAGAAAGAGGGAGCTTTGATTTTTGATATTGGGGAGGTAGTTGAGAATTAAAAAGTTGAGTTGGCAGATGAAAGTTGTGAGTTGGTCGATATCAGTTGAGCTTAGTCAGGAACTAATTTTAATGAAAATTGTGGTTTCCAACATAATGATGCGCAACTATCAAAAAGATGAGCTGCCGGAGATCAGACGATTGGAAAATCTGAATAAGGCTTATGATGCATTGCTGGAAGCTGGTAAGGAGTTTAGTCAATGGAATTAATTAGAAATCGGCTAGGTGTCGTTCCGCTGGAACGAAAGGATTTTGTCTTGTTTATCAGCATCACAACAAACCAGCCACCACCTCCCCCATAGGACGATTCGTCACTTTACTTTCCAGCCAGCTGGTCACATCAAGATAAACAAAAGCATTTTCCATGAAAGGATCTTTCCGAAGTAAGTCAAACTCTTTTAAAGCATTAATCATAATTTCGCGGTGATCAAAAGGTGGCTTTTTAGCTAACAGCTTAAATAGGTTTAACAAGTTCATTTCAATTTTGGAACCAGTCTTCTGACGATTGAAGAATGTTTGAAAGCTTTTCAGCAGGTAGCCCATGGTTTCGTAATTCTCCAATTCATAGTGGCACATCAAAAACATGAGTCGGGAATAAAACTGCAGATCATTGCGGAGATGCATCATGTCTGTATTCACAATTTTATTCAGATAAAAAATAGCTCGATCCACTTTTCCAGCTCCAAAATAAACCCAGGCAATTTTGAAATAAAACATTAGAATTCGGTGATCGTCCAACTTGAGACGATATCTCTTAATTCGTTTTATAGTTTTTGGAATAAGGTCGAGGCCTTCTTCAAAATTTCCGCGTATGATCACATTATTCAAACGTCCGGTGTGAACATACAAGAAAGAAATAATCTGAGAATTGGAATTGAATTTTTTATACGACGCATACCTAAATGCTTCCAGTTCCGCCAGATTTTTGGTCATACCTTCCACATCTCTCAGGTGGTAAGTTGCTGTCAGAACGTAATGGTAACCCCGCATAAAAAGGTCGATATCACGCGCAATCATTTCGGGATTCTCCTTTAGTAATTGCACCCATTTTTCCGCATATTTGCGACAAGCTTCAAAATCCATCCGGATATAGTCATACCAAACATGCGATTGAAACAGATAAATTTGTTCGAGGACACCCAGTGTCTGCCCCTCCACTTTAGAAATTTTTTCATAAAAATACTTCTTTAGCATTTCCCGGTCTTTGTCACTTTGGCTATGCCCATCTTTGAGGTACATGGTGTGCAATTCGGCGCGAAGACTGCTGAGGTAAACTGTGTTGGAAATCGTTTTTGATAAATTTAAGGATTCGTCCACGAGAAGTTTTGCCTTGCCCTCTCCGCTCCTGGTAATGTGCCGGGTTTCTATCAGCTTTTCAAATTCTACAATGGTCAGTAACAACAGATTTAAATGATGTTTTGCGGCATCTCTTTTGGCCATTTGCAATATCTTAAGTGCCTGCAAAAACAATCCTTTTCCGTAAAGTATATATGCGAAATCTACGTATTCCCTGACTTGGATATTGGGTCGTTTTGTTTTGTGGATGATCCGTAAGCTGGTGATAATCTGACTATACAGATGCCTTTTCAAATTGGAATACTGCACCTTGGTTACCCCTTTCAATTTTGATAAAATAACATCGTCATCACCTTCCGTTTGTTTGTCAAAAATATCAAATAGGTCAATAAATTTTAATGTATCCGCAGTATGATTTCTCTTGGCATAAAGCCGAAAATTCCGCTTCTCCCCTTTCGTAAGCGATTTTATTAACTGAAACAAGGAGTCTGTTTGTGAAATAGGCATAACAAAATTTCTATTGCAAGTTATTGATATTCAATTAGTTAAGTCGATATGCTATTCATTTAGCATAACAATTCAATCTCAAATGAACAAAATTATTTGGTAAAGGTGCAATACTTTTACGATATCAAACAACAACAACAGAACAAAAATTATTAAATAATTAGGTACGAACAAAGAATTATCGTTTCACATATTTCAATCGAAGGCTCCCAGACTTTTAGTTTGGGAACCTTTATTGAAAAGATCAAAAGGAAATTGGTTTTTTATCTTTTATACCGTTTTGAATCTCCATAGGCTTGAGAGCCTCCGGAGCTTTTTCTACAACTTTCCCAGCGAATTTTTCGGGTGAAAAACCCGCTGTCGAAATATCATACTAACTAGGTTAAATTGGGTTTGAATACCAACTTCATTGATTTGAGGTTGGTATTTCTTTTTGCCCTTTAACGTAGGATGGGACACGGATTGAACGGATCGAACGGATTAGGACGGATTTTTTTCGTAGGCCGTGAACCCACTTACGTGAAATTCGCATTGATAAGCCCGAGCGCAATTAAACAAAAAAATCCGTCCTTATCCGTTCAATCTGTTAGATCCGTGTCCCATCACATTCAACTAACAAATAAGGAAAATAAATTA